>Ga0196970_1000362_pt1 | contig 57009 bp, 76 predicted proteins | sample S1v_513CmetaG_FD_148672 | JGI IMG/M metagenome (GOLD analysis project Ga0196970, IMG submission 148672) | Soil microbial communities from Anza Borrego desert, Southern California, United States - S1+v_5-13C | ecosystem: Environmental > Terrestrial > Soil > Desert | place: USA: California...
CGAGCCCGAGCCCGCACCGGCGCCCGAGCCCGAGCCCGCACCGGCGCCCGAGCCCGAGCCCGCACCGGCGCCCGAGCCCGAGCCGGAGCCCGCACCGGCGCCCGAGCCCGAGCCGGCGCCCGAGCCCGAGCCCGAGCCGGAGCCGGAGCCCGAGCCCGATCCCGCACCCGAGCCGGTGCCCGCCCCTGAACCGGCACCTGAGCCTGATCCGGCCCCGGCCCCCGCATCCGGCCTGACCGCCGCTGAGCAGCAGATGGTCAGTCTGGTAAACGCTGACCGCACGGCGGCGGGTTTGGCTCCCCTTGAAGTCGACATGCGGCTCGTCGCTACCGCGAGGGTCAAGAGCCAGGACATGATCGCCCAGGGTTATTTCGACCACAACTCACCGACGCTCGGTTCCCCGTTTGACCAGATGCGCGGCGCGGGCATCGCGTACCGTACGGCGGGCGAGAACCTGGCCGGCAACCAGACGGTGGATGCCGCCCACCAGGCCCTCATGAACAGCCCGGGGCACAAGGCGAACATCCTGAGCGGAAAGTTTACCAAAATCGGCATCGGCATCGTTCCCGGGGGGCGTTACGGCCTGATGGTGACGCAGCAATTCATCGGAGACTGATCAGTCCGGGGCATGGCCTCTCGGGATTACGCCCGAGAGGCCTTTTCCGTTGGCACCTGCCGTTCACCCTCTACATATCATGACCAGCAGGAGACGGAGATTTCCCGTCGCCTCGGTCCCCCAGTAGCGGTCCGCCACATACCTGCACTTAGCGGAGCCGCGGGAGGACCCCAAGCGTCGTTAATGGAAGGGGGAACCAGCACGTGGCGGATCAGTGCACCCAGCTTCTGAAGCTGGATTGCCTGGTGTGCGAGAGCACCGGCGAGGCCTGCGTCGAGTCTCGTTTCGTGCTGCCGCGCCGGGCGAAGAAAATCGCCGAGATTCAGGCCCGTGTTGTAGATCTCACGGCAGAAGTGATCGATTGCCAGGTGATGGTGAGCGGCACTCTGCACAAGCAGGTCTTCTTCGTGGGCGAGGACCATCACGTACATCATGTTCCGGAGGGGATATGTTTTCCTCGCGGTAAGGAGGCAGGATCATTCGGGATCAGCTGGATCTGGCGCCCGGGTAGGATTAGGGCCCGCTCGACCATGATTCTCACAAGATGCTGCCGCTTCTCGGGCGGCAGTTCTGCCAGGGCCTTTCGGACCCGGCGCTCGTCTCCGTTCAGCCGTTCATGCACCTCGTAGAGGTTACGGCGGAACTGATCCGACACCTGCCGCTGGGCTGTCAAATTGCCGATCAACTGCTCAGTGGTGGCGAGCTGAGCCTTCAGCGCCTCGATCCGGGCCGTCTGCTCCTTGAGCATCGAATCAGCGACACTTTGATGGGCCTGGCCCCGCATGACCATCTGCAGGAGGTTCACGTGCTCGGTTTGCACCTCGGCCAGGGCCCTGCTAAGTTCGTCCCGCAATCTGGTCGTTTCAGCGAGCCGGCTGTCAGCGGGCCGGTCCTTTGCTTCTCGTTCCAGACGCCTGACAAGCTCGTCCGGCCGGGCGAGCCACTCGATCACCTCAGCCCAGGCCGTCGACTCCATGATGTGGGCCGCCACATAGGGGAGGCCGCACTTCTTGGGGACGTTGGCCAGATCCCGCCTCGGCGACCGGTGGTAGCAGCGCATGGAGTAGGTGCCGTTGCGCTCGCTAGTGTAATGGACGGGCCCGCCACACAGACCGCAGACCGCCAGGCCGCTCAGGAGACCGGCGCCCCGCTGGGCCTGGCGCTTGTTGGTGCGAAGCACGGCCTGGACGGCGGCGAACAGCTCGTCGCTGATGATGGCCGGCACGGGGACGGTTGTCCACTCTTCCGGCGGGCGTTGCTTGGGCGTCAGCTTGCGCAGCTCTTTGGGGAGCTGCCGCTGCTGTTTGTAGCCGGCCGTGTTCCACCGAAGGCAGCGCATCTTCCCGACGTACGTGGTGTTCCGCAACATCCCTTGAATGGTGGAGGAACGCCAGACCTTGCCACGCTTGGTAGGTACCCCGAGGGCGGCAAGGCGGTCCCGGATCTCCATCGGCTGCAGCCGCTCAGCCCGCCACTTGAAAATCTGCTCGACCCACACGGCCTCATCCGGCACGATCACCAGCGTATCGGTGGCCACGTCGTAGTCGTACCCGTACGGGTGGGTCCCGTTGGCGACCTGGCCCACCTTGAGCTTTCGGCGCAGGCCGGTCTTGGTCCGGTCCAGGATCTTGGCCTTCTCAAACTGGCTAATTGCACCGCGGAGGGTATAAAAGAGCTTGCCCTCCGCGGTGTTCTCATAGTTGTGGTTGATGAAGACGAGCTGGGCGCCCACGCCCTCGATCTCCCGGGTGACCAGCAACTGGATAAACGTCTCGCGGCTGAACCGATCAGGATCCATGCAGACAAAATGAGTGGGCCGCTGCTCGCAGACGAACTCACGGAGTTCCGTTAGCTTGGGACGCTCCAGAATGTCGCCGCCACCGATATCTTCGATGATGACCGTTTCGTACGGCTGGCCGGCTGCCAGGTCCGCCACCTTCTTGAGGCACTGCTCCCGCTGCTCCGGGAGGCTGAACCCGCGCTTCCCTTGGTCCGCAGTCGACACCCGGAGGTAAACCAGAAACACCAGCAGAGCTGTCGTCATGTCGGCGTGTTTCCTCCTGTTCAAAAAGCCAGTCTAGGGCGTATTGTACCAGATCGGAATGCGGCCTGACCATGGAATCACCCCCGGCATCAGGTATATGCGGGGGGAGGGATGTCCTATCGGCGCTTGCGGTCGCTGGCGGGAACGTAGCGCGAGCGACATTAACGGAACGCCGGGTGAATGTGGATGCCCAGGTCGGACAGGCGCCGGTACCAGGCTGACATCGAAACGCCGAAGGCCCGCCGGACTTCATAGTCCAGGTTGTGGATGCCCATCTGGACGAACTGCCGGGCCGCGCCCTCCGGCATGAGCAGCTCGGCGGCATACTCGGACGCTTCCCACTCAAGAGTTGTGGTCTCCAGGACATCGCGGCTGCCGGCGGCCAGAACGGCTTGCCGGTGCAGGATATAATGGCCCAACTCGTGGGCGACGGTGAAGCGCCGGCGAAGGGGATCACGAAAACGGGTATTGACGATAATCCCGAACCGGCTCTTCCTCCGATGGTAGGCAGAAAACCGTCGACGTTACCGGCGATCTCCATCTCGTGATACGCGAGGCCAGCCCTGCCTACAACCTGGTGGACATCGACGGGTGTGCTCAGCCTGAGGCGCTCTGCAGTCAACCGAGCAAGTCGAATCGGTCTGGGTAGGTCATGCGCTGCATCGAAGAGTGCTGCTATCAGAGAAAACGCCTCCTTGACACGAACTAATGTTCGCAAGAAGGCGGCGCAACCCTGCATCAGTAAATTGGGACAATGCTTGTCAATTTCTAGTCTGCTACAATCGCCGTGACCGTTGCGACAAGTATCAAGATTATCGGGAGCACCGCACAGCCGGCGCTTGGTTTCTTCTTTGAGGCCGGCTTGACTTCCACGGTGATGGTGCGCGAGCTTTGGCTCTCCCTGCCTACGACATATTCGTTCCCGTTGTTGGTTTTCTTCCGCCTCACGGCGACCGCAACATCCTTGCCGTCCTGCCAGTCGGTGACGTATTCCCAATCCTTGTGAGTTTTTGGGTTTATCACATCAGGGATTGCCTCTACCCGTCGAAGCACATCGTCGAGTTGCAGAGCCGGGCAGAGTTGGTATGCCTCCAGGCTGCGCGATATCTCATGAATGATGTGGCCTTTGTTAACCTGGAATGCCCCCGTTCGGTTCATGGTGCCGTACCCTTTCAGTCCTTCCCAACCTGCAAGGTTGATCCTGCACTGCCGACATCCGAAGTCATTATCGTTATAGTCTGAGGCATCATCTTGCCCGAAGCAGTATCTGTCTGGCCTATACGAGCGTGCTCGTTCCCCGAAGCAGTGCATGACGGACATCACCTTGCTGATCGGGTAGACCTCACCGTCGACCAACACGGAAGTGGTCTTCCAGGAGCTTACCATCGTGAGAAGGTCCCGCGCAGAACTGATATCGGTCAGCCAATAGGTTGCGCGGTGGAGGACGTTCTTCCCTTCCCCTACTTCGTCAAACGTAGGGGCTTTTTTGGCTAGTTCAAGTGCCTCCAAGTACTTGGCAGAAGTGGACCTGCCAAACTGAACAGTCAGCGTACGGTGCTTGGGTTGCACAGTGCTACCCTCCGCTCCAGTGGTAGTGCTCTGACCGGCGGCCAGGCCTTTGGCCGCAGCCGTCTGGGACGCAGCGAGTAACGTCTCTCTTCTACCGGCGACCAGTTCACGAAAGTAAGGGAGGCCGTCTTCATCTGGCCGTGCCAGGAGGGTCAGCGCTGCACGGGCGTCAGCTAGCGCTCTGTGTGCTTTTTCTGGCGTTACCCCGTGGTCCTGAAGTAGATTCTGCAGCCCTTTGGACTGAAAGCCTCGTGAGCGCCAATCAACCCCATTCATTGAGCAAAGCCAGGGCATTGCAGCAGTCTGGGGGAGTAGATGACCGAGGAAAGGACCGTCAAATCGGGCATTATGTGCAACCAAGAACTCGGCCCGTTGGAAAAGACCGTTGATTCGAGTGAAGTCCAGTTGCTTACCTCTTAGCATTTGCTTGGTAAGGCCGTGCACGTCCGAGGCCGCTTTGGGAATCGGGCATGTCGGTTCTCGTTGGCCCTCGTACTCATCGACTACTCCAAGGACTTGACCCGTGGAACGGTCATACGCGAACAAGATCAGCCCAAGCTCCACAATCTCATCTTTCCCGGCCTTGAACCCTGTGGTCTCGGTATCAACAAAACAGGCTAGTCCGATCGTGGCCGTCATCATCGCGTCCGATGAAAAGCGCGGCAAATAGGTAGGCTGCATTAGATATTGCTCCCTTTGCTTGTATAAGCAGGAAGGCCAGCCCTAAGGCTGGCCTTTTGTCGCTTCATCGTCATCCCCTTCAAGCAGGGCCTTTATAGCTTTGCGCTCCTTGGGCGTGAGTTTTCCAGCCTTCGCCCTGAATAGAACGATCAGTTCATCATCGTAATCCGGAGACGGCTCGGCGACGCGTTCGGCCACCTTGGACACCGACGTGCGCCCAGATTTGTTATCAGTGCGACCGAGAAGGTAGTCTACCGAAACCTGGAAATGGTCAGCTATGATCGAGAGCGTCCTCACGTCGTCGGGAATTCGGCCCTTCAAGTAGCGACTGACCGTCGCCTCAGTGACGTTGAGGAGGCGGGCCAAATCGACTTGCTTTTCATCTGCTGCGTCCAGGAGATCCTTTAGCCGCTGTGCGAACACTTTACTCATGTCGTGCATATTCTCACCTCCAGCAGACATCAACGCAAGCGATTGGCCCCGTGGTCTACGCGCACCACTCGTAATGTGATAACGCAAGATCTGACCAAATTGTACCGCCCCGGTAACTTATCCGGAAAAAATCTTACCGACGCGTCAACTCACCCTTGACACTTACCGCAACGGTAAGTAGAATGGGAGCCACAGAGACTTACCGGAACGGTAAGTGTGAACAGGGGGTGCCAACATGGCGCAGCGCAAGTCTCTGGCTGACCTGCGAAAAGCGAAAGGGCTGACTCAAGAGGACGTCGCAAAGGTCCTCGGTAAGTCTGCCGCAGCATATTGCAGGAAAGAGAACGGTGTCCGCCCGCTATTCGCCTTGGAACTGCAGAAACTGGCTGATCTGTTTGGGGTCCCCCTGGATGAGATCGATTTTTTTGCCCAGGATCTTACCGACACGGTAAGTGTGGAGTCAAAGGCCTCGAATTCCTAACCGTTTCCCCGGCACCCCGTGCCGGGGGCCCCTTTTACCCAATTGCTACAAGTATGCGCCTATCACGCATACCAACCGTTTAACCCGATTACGGTCGCCTGTGAGGAGAGGTGCCGATCGTCATGAAGCAGCGGGTCGCACAGAAATCGGCGACGATTGTCCCTTCTGCCCGTCCCTCGTCCGATCTGGTCCAGTACGCGCTCGACTGGCTCTTTGAGCAGCCCGAGATCACGGCGTACGACCGGCGGCAAGGACTGCTGAAGACAGCTACCGAACGGGCCGCAGCCAGCAGGCAGGAAGAGTGAAAAGTGGGCGTGCAACGGCGGCCGCCGCTGCGGTTCGCCGTACCCAAACCGTTCGTGTTACTCACGGTGGGCAGGTGGTAAATGTGCGATCCCGCGGGATCTCAGGGCCCCGGCCTATCACGGGCAGTCGCAGCATCATTGCATCTGCCCCACGGTTACCCGCATTCGTGATCAAGGCAGCCGACAAGCTCGCCCGGCAGAACGCCAAGTCGCCGGCCAATCCGATCCAACCCACCGAGGCCGCTGATTCGCCCCGTGCAAAACTCCTGGCGGCATTACTGACTGCCGACAGGCAGGGCCTCCTACAAGAGGAGCAGATCCGCACGGCGGCGGCCCGGATTGGGCTCGCTGTCAAATGGGGTGATCCGGTCCCTCCGGACGAGCTGGCCGTGGTGGCAGCCGTGGTCCCTTGTATTCGGGAGCTGATGATGCTGGTTTCGTGAGGTGATGACTTTGGCACAGGTCTGGGACCCCAACCGGCGGGAGTTCGTCGACCGCCCCGGAGCAAAGATCGGCACAGCGTTCTCGGCCGTAGTGGGCGATTTCGTGGAGATCGACACCAGCCGCCGCCGGACTGCGGAGCAGCTGCGCCGGGGTGACAACCACATGGAAGACCTGATCGCCGACGAGCACCTGACTCTGCGCCAGGTCGCTGAGATCGTCGGGCTCCACAACAGCAACGTCTACCGCAGGTTGGCCGGGCGACTCGGCCGCCGACACCGTGAGGTGGTGCTGGTGTGGATCGCCAACAAGGCGGCCAGCCTGGAACGGGCCAACGCCGCCCGACGGTTGAATTGGGGCGGTGGTAACCGTGCGTGAGTCCTCAGTTCGGCTAAAGCGCACGCCCCTGAGGCGGACGAGCCGACTGCAGGCCCGGACCGAATTGAAGCGCCGGACCCTTCTGGCCCGTGAGGGCCGCCGGGCAAAGCGGATCCGCCAGGAGGACCGGAAGGAGGAGGCGGCCAGCCACATCCTTCCTTGCGTCTGCGGGTGCGGGGCTCAGCGCGGTGAGGTGGCTCGGGCTCACCTGATTAGGAGATCGGCAACCGACACCCGCAACCTGGCCGCGTTCAACCTGCCGGCATGTGCTGCCCTATCGGACTGGTTGGACCACACGCCGGGCGGAGTACAGGCGAAACGGGTTCTCAGGGAAATGGCCGTGGAGAAAGGGGAACGGCTGACGTACCAGGAGTTTTGGCCGGTCGGCAACGCCTACGGCTACTACGAGTGGCGTACCCGTTCCGGATGGTGACACGGGAGGGATTAGCGTGCAGAAGTTCAGGTTGACGAACGCCGAGGTTCACCCGGTCATTTGTGAGACGCTCGACCGGCTCCTGAAAGACGGTCTGACAGTGGAGCAGATTGTCGCCTTGGCCGACATCATGCATCAGCGGTCCCGCTGGACGGGCTCTTACGGACCCGGCATCAGCGAGGCCGAGTACCTCCAGGCCATGGGCATCATGCGCAAGGCAAAGGAGCATGTGGGTTTCTTGGAAGAGTGGCACGCCAGACGCGGGTACTAACTCCAGGTTATCCACAACGATATGCACGGTTTATCAACAGAATCCACAGGTTCTTGGGATAACAACACAACCCACAGGAGGTGCATTCAAAGTGACGTTCCAGCAGGTAGTTCAGGTGTATTTCGGGTCCACTCGGCCGGTGAGCGATGACGAGGTGGCCGCCCTCAAGCTCAGCATGTCGGGAGACGAGTGGAAGGGCTTCGTGTCCCAGGTGCGTGCGGCCATGAAGACCACGGCGGCGTAGCCCGCCCCCTCTGCCCTGATGAGGGTGAGCGCCGGAGGTGGCACCCCGGCGAATCGCTCCGGAGATCCGGAGCGACGGCAGAAGCCCCGCTGGCCTGGCCGGCGGATACATGGATGGCCCGTGCGGGGGTGCACCCGATGCCAGACTTCCCAGTAGGTATCCGCAACGGCCTCATATCGGGCGAGCACCGGCGCCGGATGGGCATGGCCATCTGGGAATTCATGTGGTTGGTTGACCACGTGACGGAGGAGTACCAGACGGCCGACGGCGAGATCCGGGGCAGGGTTCTGGGCGGCACAGTTGTGAAGGCTGACCGGATTGCCGAGGAGATGGGAATCAGCGAGAACACGGCCCAGGACAGCCTGAAGAAGCTGCGCCTGGCCGGTTACATCGACTACCGAAAGGCGGCCTACGGCTACCGAATCGAGGTCAGGAACTCGAAGAAATGGACCCGGGCCCCCACAGGGGCGACTGATTACGGTGATGAGAGAAATGGAGAACAGGAGAACAGGAGAACAGGAGAAACCTCCGACTCTCCTGGACTCCATGACTCCCGTTCTCCTGCGCCATTGGACATAGCAGTAAGAGATGACATCTCAGAAGTCAATGTCCATGACCAAGAAGATGCCGCCGCAATCTGGGCCGGCGTGGTCGGGGTCGTCGAGCGGCAGTCGACGCCGAGGGCAGCGGAAGCAGCACGGGCATGCCGGCCATCGGCAGTTGACAGTAAAGAGATTACGGTCATTCTGCCCCGAGAGCCCGAAGCGAGGGAGGCCCTCAGCCGGAACGCGGCCGTGATCCGACAGGCGGTTCGCGATGTCTCAGGGAGATCCCTTTTCGTGAAGTTCCTAGATCCGCCCGTTGGATGATGGGAGGTGACGACGGAGATGCCGATGTTGCTAAGGGTTCATGCAGAGTGGTGCGGCTACCGGATTGGCAAGCCGTGCAACTGCAAACCGCAGGAGTTCACGGATCACGCTGAGGCCCAGGCCGCCCACGCTGGAGACACGCTCCGACTGCAGATCGTCAGCGTCGACCGTCCGCCGGTCAACTGGGACCTGGAGCTGCCGCCCGTGCCGCACTACCGTAGCCAGGCCCGCCGCCACCTCCGCCCGATCAGCGACTGACCGCCATGGCCAAGCGAAAACAGGCGCCGGTCGAGCCGGCCGAGCCCGCAAAGGACGATGACAGGCGGATCGTGCACCGGTGGGTGGAAGGCGAAGCGGAATGGGGCATCCAGGCCAACGGGCACTACAGGGCACTTCGCTACGGCAAGATCGAGCCCGGGTCAACAGTGCGGCCCAAGTACGGAGACACACGAAAGCGGGGCGTGGTGATGGCCATGCTGTCAGGCTATGGCTACCCGCTACGGGTGCAGTGTGTTGTGAACTGGGGGCCGCCGGCCACACCGCCCGGGTGGGTCCCGGACCCGAGGAGCAAAATCGACGGGCCGCTGCCGGTGATCCGGTGGTGGCCTGCAGATGAACTGGAGGCGGTGAACAGATGACGGCCGGCGAGCGGAATTTGAGGCGACGGCTCCGGGCGGACACGTACCGGCCGACGGTGAGCGTGGCGGAGTTGGTCTGGGTGGTTGTGGCGATTGTGCTGACTGTCGGCGTGGGAATCGTGATGCCGATCTACACGGCGGTCGTCATCCGCCAGGTGAACCCGGGGGAGGCCCGGCAGTTGCTGACCCTGGCCGGTATCGGCTGGTGTATCTTCGGTCTCGCCATGATCCACCAGCGAAACGCTAGGGGGCGATGACGATGGCGAAACCGTACGTCCAGGCCGACGCGTTTTTCCTCGGCGTCGTGACCAAGGTGGTATTGACAGAACGGCGAGGCAACGACCTGATTCAACTGGCTATCGAGATTCCGCTCCAGGAGTGGGTCAACGACAGGGAACTCAACGCCCTGCGGGGCCAGATCTGTACGTTCCGGACGGAAACGGTGCGCATGGAAGACGTGAAGGACGCGGATCTCCGCAAGGGGAAGGGGCCCCGGCCTCCGATTCAGCAGTGACGGGAGGGAGACAGGTTGATTACGTACCGCCTGGCCACAGGCAACCGGGGGTTCTTCGAGTACCTCGAGCAGCACCCCCAAAAGGGTAACGACTGGGTGGCGCCGGCTGAGTATGACGACGGGGTCGATTCGTCCACGGTGGTCATCAGGACCCCAGAAGGCGCCGATCTGGTTACGGTCCAGATGAGCCCGAGGGCGCTGACGGATATCAAGTCCAAGATCGAGATGGACATGATCAAGCGCCGGCGGCCGTCGTCCCCGGCACCGGCACCTGCACAGCAGGGCCAAGGGCCAGGGATGGGAGAGCCGAAGCATGGCCGGCAGACGTTCAAGGCGACGACCGGCGACGAGCTGATCGCCAGCGTGTTCAAGTCGGTTCAAACGGAGCGGTGGATACTTGACGTGGTCCACGTGGCCGGCTGCGACGGCGGCTTCCTCCAACTGCTGGATGCGGGCGGCGCGAAGATCGTCAAGAACGTGCCGTGCACCCCCAGGGGCAACCTCAAGCAGCGGGTGACCGATGCGCTGAACGCCTACATCGACGGGAAGGCCGAACCGAACCAGCCGGCATCAGTGACGCCGCCGGCGCCGGCCGCCACAACGCAGGCGAGTCAAGCCAGGCCGGTAGATCCCGCCGAGAGGCCGGCTGACGTCCAGGTCCGGTACCTCGCCATCGAGGACATCCTGACGGGCGACAACGTTCGGACCGAAATGGGCGACCTGGAAGAGCTGGCGGCAGACATCAAGCGCCGCGGAGTCAAGCAGCCTCTGACCGTGCGGGAGGCGGGCGGGAAGTTCAAGCTGGTCGCCGGCGAGCGCCGCCTGCGGGCGGCCAGACTGGCCGGACTGCGATGGGTCCCCTGCCTAGTCGACGAGGATGACGAGGCCCGGGCCATCGAGTGGATGCTGTCGGAAAACGAGCACCGCAAGGCGCTCAGCCCGATCGAAGAGGCCCGGGGCTATCAACGGCTCATGGCAATCCTGGGGACCCAGGAGGCCGTGGCGCAGGCGGTGAGCAAGAGCCGGGTCCACGTGACCGAGTACCTCCAACTGCTCAGCCTGCCCGACGAGCTTCAGCAGCAGGTGGCCACCGGTTACACGCCGGTGAAGACCGCTCTGGAGTACCTCAGGCGGACGCGGGACGACTCCGCAGACGTCCGCCGCCAGGTGGCAGCCGGCCTTGCGCAGGAGAAGACCAGCACTCGGCAGGCGGGCGACACCGTCGAGCGGCTTCGCCAGGAAGCAGGAGCAGCCCCGGCACCACGGCGGGAGACTCCGCCGCCAACCCCGCCCGCCAGTTCTCCGGCTCCGCCGCCCGCACCAGCGCCGCAGTCCGCTCCGGCCCCTGCCCCTGCGCCGACACCCGCGGCCCCGCCCGCTCCGCCATCGCAGAATGTAGCGCGAGCGACAAACCTGCACAGGGTCGGGGAACGGATCTGGGATCAGCGCCTTTCCGGCCAGGCGAAGCACGAGCGGCTAGCAGCCCGCTACACGTGCCTCCCGTTGGCGGACGTGAAAGCGCACTGGGCCCGGCGGGCAGAACTCGGGGCGGCAATGATGCCGGCCACCACCGGCCGGAGCATCGTAGACATCCCAGAGCAGCGAGTGTGGTTCGGTGACACGCTCCAGCTTGAGCAGAACCAGGCGTCGGTAGAAGTCTGGGACGGCGACATCGCCATCACCCTGCCCCAGGGGTGTGTGCGGGCGGCCTACGATGGGAGCCCGGTGTACTACCGGGTGGAGTTGATCCGGACGGGCGATGTGACCATCGGCATGCTGCAGCAACTGGTCATTCAGGAGGGCGACCGCCACATCGTGGTGACGGGGGCGGCCGCAGCGGCGATTGAGTACAAGCAGGTTGAGGCCTGGCGGAAGATGATCGCAGAACTTCCGTGCATGCCTGCGGTTTAGAGACCACGTAGGAGGGGCGGGGCCTCTGGGCGCCCCGCCCGGGTGGATCGCAAGAAGTGAGGAGGCAGATGAAAGATGTCCGAGGAGAAGCAGACGAGCTTGTTTGATGGCGACGGCGACGGCGAGGCCGAGGAGCAGGAGCTAGAAGAGCAGCAGCTCGACGACGAGCACGAGCAGGACGGGGCTGATGACGGCGAGGACGATGAGTGCGGGTGCGATGACGAGAACCAGGGCGACGGGGGCAAGAAGCCTCGGGCGAAGAAGGCCAACGCCAAGACCGCCAATCAGCCGACGACGGAGCCGGTGAAGCCGGCCGCCCAGACGACGGCCAAGGCGACAGCGCCGGCGGCGCCGGCCTACACCTACCCCTTTGTGGTCCGCTATGCGGGCACGTTCCTCGACCTTCTTGGATTCAACGAGGGCCAGGCATACACGGTGGCACAGATCAAGGAGCTGCTGGTTCAGAACGGCTACACGGAGTTCCGGGAGATGGAGATCGATCTCCACCCGACGGAAGACAAGACGGTTCTCGCCATCACGATCCGGGGCAGCCGGAAGGGTGTCCGACATGGTTAAGGTGCCGGCGTCGACGCTTCGGGTAATCGAAGACATCTTTTTCGCCGCCTACCTGCTCATGGGGACGGAAGAGCGAGTGATGATCTATGTCGATCAATCCGGGCAGATCCTCCTAAGAAGGCCTCCTGGTGATCGGGGGCGGGCCCACGTCGACTGCGACCTGGAGCTGACGATAGAAGCTCAGGGGCGGCAGTGGGATCTGGCCTACGACTTCCATTCTCACCATGTGATGGGGTGTGGATTCTCGGGGGTTGACGACGCCAACGAGCGCATCCGGGGTGTCACCTTCGGGGTGTTCTCGTGGGCAGGCGGGTTGCGGAGGTGGAAGTTCCGCCGATGGGGCGGCCCGGCCGACGGGTTCGAGGGCCTGCCTATCGAGGAGGTCGTCGTCGATGGGTAACGGCGTGGCAGTGATCATCGTCGGCGCTGGAGGGATCGGCTCGGCCTTGTTCCAGGACCTTTGCCGGTTTCTGCCGCTTACGATGGACATCCACCTGGTGGACGGCGACGTCGTCGAGGGCAAGAACGTGCAGCGGCAGATGTTCAGCAAGCGGCACCTGAGGAGAAACAAGGCCGAATGCCTCGCGGAAACGGCGACGATCGCTCTTGAGCAGGCTCGAATTTACTACCACCCGCAGTACCTGACGGAGCCTGGGCAGCTTGACCAAATCGCCGGGAACTACAAGAAGGGCATCGTGCTTGTGGGAGCGGTTGATAATCACCCGGCCCGCCGGGTGATGGAGATCTTCGCCCGTGGGTGGGTAAAGCGAGACGGTTGCCTGTACTACCTGGACTGTGCCAACGAAAAGGACCGTGGTGAAGTGGTTGCCGTGCACGTCGACGACGTCACGGGCATCACAGGAGACTTCCGGAGCGAAATAGACCCTGCAGTGCTCACCGACAACACTGGCGATCCGACGACGGCGAGCTGTACTCAGCAGTTGGACGCAGGCAACATTCAGACGCTGTTCACCAACAGGAAGGCGGCCATCATCGCCCTAGAGCTGATCAGCTACCACCTCAACGGAGACACCCGGTATGGGATTGTGTATTTCAGTGACGTGCACACCGACCGGCTGAAGGGGGTGGACGTCAGTGGATCTCCGCAAGTGGTTCCTGCTTCATGATGGTCCGGATCTTGAAAAGCAACTGAATAAGGCCATTCACCATTTCCCCTGCAGTGAGTTCCGGTGCCCCGCAGTGCTCGAGGTGTTCATCGCCGGGTTCGGATGTGGGTTCAAATTGACCGACAAGGATGGGCAGCCGACTGAAGCACTGCGGGTCATGGTGAAGCACATGAAGGGCGCAGAACTGGTGACGGCTGATCAGCTCAGCAAGCAGGACCGGACCCACCTGACCGACGTCCCAAAAGGCACGCTCATGGACGTGTTGATTAAGCGCTGGTACATTCGTGGGATCTCGGAACGGCTGTACTTCGACGGCGCAGCCACCGGTAACTACGGCTGGGCCTGGCACATGTTCAGGAGCGTGAGGGGAAAACAGGGCCTGCGGTTCAAGCGGCTCACCGACGTGGTCGACGGCGTCAAGACCCGGCGGATGCGCTACCTGGCGGAATGCGTACCTGATTGGGAGCTGAGTGACAGTGTCTACGAAGGAATCTGGAAATACACCTACTCCCATCACGCCAAGCTGTGGAATGCTTACGGCTATCTTGCAGGCCGTGGATCCACTCAGCCGGGAGGAAGTGCTGGAACGGGAGTTCGACAACCTGAAACGGCAGGTGCCTCTGCGTGAGCACAGCTACCGGTGGCTGTCATCGGTGCTTAACACAGCCCAGCAGAAGAAGCGCACGCTGCAGGATGTGGTGACCGACCTTCTCTCACGGTGCGGCACCGATCCAGAGGCGGCACTGCTGCTGCGTGACCTATGGGAAGTGGCGAAGGTCGCAAGGTCGAGGAGCGCCAACCGGAGCGTGCCTTTGTATTACGAGGTCTTCCGGCTGATCCGCGGTGTTGAAGACAAGCCCTTTGGTGGAGAGGGGGTCATGATTTGACAGCCGTCATCCTGGAACTGGACGAAGAGCAGATCAGGACCGGCTACGCCACGGTTACGAAGGTGGACGACAAGGGGCGCCGCAAGGGAAAGGTGTCGCTCTCAGACGTCGCTGATGTGCTCCGGGAGGTGTTCCGGCTTGATGCCGAGGGCCGGCAGGTCCGCATGGTCAGCCGGTTCGCGAAAAACGGCTACCTCGCTTATGGACAGAACGGCCCGAAGTGGGCGGCTGTGAAGGAACTCCCACCCGACGACTATGTGCTCGTCGCTGGCCAGGCATACAAAGTCACTTTGCCCCGGCTGGTCGCCGTGGTGAGCAACTACAGCTACAACGGCCCGCGTATCTTCTGGACGCCCGATGACGAGCTGACGCCGGGCAGCAAGATCTACCCGTTGATGATCGGCAACATCGACTCCCATGGCAGCGTGTGCCTGGGCAACACCGGGCTGCACTGCAAAACGCCGGAGGACATGGAGAAGTATGTGCGCCAGGTGGTCGAGGCACCGGCCAACGGCCACTATCTCTCCGCCAAGACGAACGTGGACAAGCTCTATCGGGCCCTGACCAAACAGTGGGCGCCCGGGATCGGCCGGAAGCACGGCACCACTCTCGGGAAGTTGCTGGCAGAAACGGTGTAGAGGGGAGGCGTGGCGCCAGATGGCAAGACCGAAGGGCAGAGCGGGCGTGCAGTGGCGCCACCAGTCGGTACCTGAGGAATGGGCCCTACAGCATGAGCTGAGAACGCTGGCCATCAAGGTCAAGGTGGCGGCGGCCGTCTCGGCCCGGCAAGGACACCGGTGCTGTTTCCCGGACTGCGAGCATCCGATCATCAGCTATCCTCACGGGATCCGGTGGGATCAGGGTGGAGTGGACGACGAGATCAACCGGGCCGGGGTGTGTGCGAGCCACCAGCTGCTGATGAGAGGCAGCCGGGAGTCTGACGACGAGGCCCGGGCCTACCTGCAGGGATGGCTGCAGAGGTACTACCAGGAAACGGCCGGCCTGGCCCCGGAGGTCTGGGAACTGATCGCCCGGGGCCGGCCGCCGGCGGATCTGGAGGTAACGGGGACATGAGCACGGCCGACTACGCACTGATGAACCGCCTGGCCCCGCTGGCCCAGGACGGGGACAAGCTCGCCGAGGAGCGCCTGCTGAAGGTGGCCCGTGAGTGGGCAGCCATGGTGGTCTACGGCCAGGGCTGGCACCTTCCGAGCGGTGGAGACCAGCAGGATCTGATACAGGTGGCCGTGATCGGAGTGGCGGAGGCATTGCGCACGTGGGATCCCGGCAAGCACGCCGTGTTCACGAAGTGGGCGGAGCGGGTGATGCTCTGCGACATCATCCAGGAAGTCAAGAACGCCAACAGGCAGATGCGGCAGGGCCAGAACAACGCCACGTCGCTGGACGAGCCGGTCTACGCAAATGAACGTCGCAAGCCGGATGACACGTACCTGGCGCGAATGGACTTTCCTGACGGCAGCGGGCTCGGTAGGGACCCGGCCGACGCGGTGAGCGGCGAGGCGGATGATCTCCTGGCGGCGATGATCGCTCCCCTCAGCGACCTGGAGCGGCTGATTTTCACCCGGGTGATCCTGGGTGAGGAGCCATACCGGAACGTCAGTGATGACTACGGGTACCGTTGGAAGACCATCGACAACGCCTGCCAGCGGGCCCGGCGGAAGTGCACGAAGGTAGCGCAGCAGTTGGCCGTGGACGGGCCGGTGTCTGACGACCTGAGGGCGGCGGTGCGCCGGGCCGTGGAGAACTACCTGGCCGGCGTGAGGGCGCCCGGGGGTAAGTCCCGGTCCCGAAATCGGCGGGAGACGGCAACAGCATAGCGGGCGCCGGTGCGCGCCCAGAAGGGAGACAAGCATGGAACCTAACGATGAGGCGCCCGAGGCTGAGGCCAAGGTCGATCAGGACCCGGCCGTCGATGCGGCCAGCATGTTCGAGAACGGCGTGGGCGCCTGGGACATGGACGATATGTACGTGGTGGCCGCCCGCAGCGAGGAAGAGGCAATCGCCTTTTTCAAAGGTGAGACGGCCGGCGCCGAAATCCCGGAGGGCTATCCGATTCAGATCGCCGACCTGGACGTTCACAACGTCGCCCTGATGGACGAAAACGAGAAGCCGACCGGAGAGGTCATCACCTTCCGGGAGGCGATCCGGGCCCAGCACAAGGTCCCCGATTTCCTTTGCCAGTCGGACTGCTAGCAAGCAACGCGGAGGGGCGCCCTGGGTAGGTGGCCCAGGGCGCCCCGCGAAGGCAACGGTCACATGTGTATGTTCTTGTAAGTAGTCGGGGCGATTTGTTGGAGGATGGTGTTGTAGATCTCAGCAATCGCCTTTGCCGACTCGACACCAGTACCGGCCAGGGTTTTCTTCTCGGCCACTTTCAGCGCCAATTCAAGGGCGATCTCTGCCATGCTCTTGGCTTCCACCAATATCAAACCTCCTTTCTGTAGTCGAACAGTTCAACGATTTCAGCGTGAATCCTCTGTGATCCGCGAGAAAGGAGACGGAGGACAGATGTTCGGACCCAAGCCTCTCGGGTTGACGGTGAAGGTGGCCGCGGTGAACCGCCGGGCAGCGGCTGCCGTGCTCATGGACATCGCCCGGGAACTGTTATCTGGCGACTTGACGACCTACGGAGTCCGGACGGACCCGAGTGCGGACGCAACCCACAAGGTAGAGCACGGCGGATCCCTGACCGCGATCGGGGTCGAAGCGGAGAGGGAGCTGAGGCGGGCATGATCACGAAGGTGACCGTCAAGGCCAAGAAAGACTGTAAGTGCAAGCTGTGCGGGGAGCCGATCCCTGCCGGCACGGAGTACGTCAAGGTGACGGTGCCGCCCTGGCTGTGCTGGGATTGCGACGGCGCCGAGAAGCGGTTCTGGCACTTCCACCATCATCCAGAGTGCGACCGGGTATGGATGGCCGTCGGGTCTGAGTGCGAGTGGATCTACCCGGACGATCCGGCCGACTGGGCGGAGATCGTCGAAGCGTTCCATGCCGATGAGGCGATGCGGGAGGCTGTCAACAGCCCGAACCAGATGCGTCTTGATCTGGCGGGCGCCAGCGAGAGGAGCTGAACCAGGTGGAACAGGGACGCGACAAGGCGAAGCGGCGGGCCCGCCTCCGGCGGATCCAGAACCCGACGCCCGAGAAGGAGCACGCGACGGGCGTGCGGTGCATGGAGGTTGTCAACCTCGTGACCCCGGTCGACCGTGCCGGCCCGCCGTGGCGAACCCCGCGGGCCGGCTGCCGGTAGGAGGGCCAACAAAGTGGACGTACAGATCTGGCAGGACGAGCAGGGCCGGTGGCACACCCGGCCGCTGGGTGAGGAAGGCGAAGGAACCACCTGGGGGCGGCGCCGGCCTGGGATCCGCCGGCTGGCGAAGACGTACAGGTCCTTTGTCCATCTCGAGGAGATCCGCTGCCCGGTCACCCAGCCGAGCCAGGCTGAACACAGGGTGATTATCTGGAACGATTCGCAGACGGGCGACATGTCGGAGGCCACGGGGATGCGGAACTCCGTCAGCCGTGTGTGGACAGCCCAGGTCATGCAGAACGGGAAGGGCGGGTTTACCTGGGGCGTGCTGTTCATGAACAAGGCCTACCACTCGCTGAACGTGTCCAGCATGGCGGCGACGCTGGCCGACGGCAAGCAGGCGGTGCAACAGATCATCGACAAGTTTGCGATCTTCAAGGAGTTCTGGTACTGTGCCGGCGCCGCCCGAGTGTGCGAACCGAGGCAAGGGAGGGTGTTGAGGTAATGGCTGAGGTAGACAACCTGCGCCCGGCGATGCCGCCGGCGGATGGGGTCCCGAACCATGCGGCGTTTGTGATGCTTCCGGACAAGGAAGGCACCGAGCACAAGTTCATCGTGTCGGTGGTGCTCAGCATCGGTGGTCAGGCCTATGCGGTCCTGCAGCCGGTGGACCCGGCGGCGGTGGGCTGGGAGCGCCACGAGATCGCCGTCCAGACGCTGACGGGCTACGACAAGGTCGAGGACATCGAAGATGACGAGCTGTGGGAGAGGGTGGCCGCGGCGGCCGATGCGGTAATGAACGGCGGGGACTACTGCCGGATCTGCGGGTGCACGGACATGCGGGGGTGCACTGAGGGCTGCCACTGGCACCGGCCGGGGCTGTGTAGCTCCTGTGTAGGGAAGGAGGGGGCACCCGAGAAAGCAGAAGGCCCGGCCAGCCCATAGCGGGCGGACCGGGCGGTTCAGAGCTTACTTGCTGGCGTCGAGGGGGTCCCATGTAGCGGCGTGCCGGAACTCGTACGTGCCGTTCTCCTTCTCGAAGTAGTACAGGGCAATGACGGGGACGGCGTTGTTGCCGCTGGCACTCTTGACGATTCGGGTCTTGTCAGCATCGGCGACGGTCGGCGCCGTGGCGGCTCGGGCCGCCTTGACCTGCACGTACCATTTCTTCTGTCCCTTGACGGCGATGAGGTCGCTCGCCCCCTCGCTATTCGGCTTGTTGTAGTTAACGGTCCACCCAAACCCTTCGAGGATGGCCTTGATGCGGGCCTCGGCATACTCCCCGAACTTGTCGGCGGTAAGGTTCTTGACGTCATCCCAACGGCTCATACTTGCAGCAGCCCCCTTCTATCTTGATGACTTTAGGACGAGCCGGAGGCGGCTGCAGGCCATGAGCAAGACTTGTCATTATAGCCTGACAACATTGATGTGCATCGGAAGTGCTACAACACAACCGATTGGTGCGGGACCGAGCAACCGGGCCCGGGGGAACGGAGGAACGGACATGAACCAGATAGACCAACTGACGGCGAACATCGCACAGATTGGGGAACAGGCCCGAATCGCTGGCGAGCGTGTGAAGCGCATCGATGAGATGGATGCATGGCTGCGCAAGCGGGTCATGGAGCTGGACGGCGAACGCTGCCGAGTCACTGCCCAGCGCAACCAACTGGCCCGCCTGATGCAGGAAGCGGTCGACAACTGCGAGACCTGCCGTGACACAACGATGGGGCCGCACCGGTGCGCCAGGTGCCAGACCTTCGCCGAAGCCCTGGCGGCTCTCGAAGCGGAGAAGCCGGTACCCGCTCGGAAGTACCCGCCGATGGCCGGAGGTCAAGACAACCTGGAGGGCAAGTTCTGCCGGTTCTGTGGGTGCGCCGGCGGGGAGCTGCAGATGGTGCGGCGGACAGACGGGATGGCAGAGGAGTGGGAGCACCCGGGCTGCCGGCCCGGAGCCCGGAATTACCCGCCGATGGCGGGCGGCCAGGTAAGCGACTTCCCCCCGCAGTTCACTACTGTGGTCCTGGAACCGGCCTATGTCTGCGTCAGTAATGGCTGCTACGCCGAGGCCTCCAGCACGCCCACCGGGGAGTGCCCCGAGTGCGGCGAGGAACTGCGGCAGGTGAAGAGCCTGAACCGGTATCACTGCAACTGCGGCGGGTGGACCTGGGTGAACGCCGAGTGCGAGCACACGGAGCAGGAGGAAGGCACCTACCCGGTGTGCTGCCCGGAATGCGGGGCCAAGACGGGCACTTATTCGCCGGCCTGACCGGCGAGAAAGCGAGGGACAGGCATGAAGGTCTACGTCGCAAGCAGCTGGCGGAACACGACTCAGCCTGAAGTGGTGGCGGCCCTGCGGGCGGCCGGCCATGAGGTCTACGACTTTCGGCACCCGGCGCCCGGCAACGAAGGCTTCCACTGGTCGGAGATCGATCCGGAGTGGAAGGGCTGGACGCCGGAGGATTTCATCGAACTGCTGGGCCATCCGGTGGCCGAACGGGGCTTCGGTTTCGACATGGCAGCGCTGGACGGGGCGGATGCAACGGTGTGCGTCCTGCCGTGCGGGCGGAGCGTCCACCTGGAGGCCGGGTATACGGCCGGCCAGGGCAAGCCTGTGATCTTCCTCTTGCAGGGGCAGCTGGAGCCCGAGCTGATGTACAAGATGGGGCGGTGGTGTGTGACCACGATCGAGGGGGCCGTTGTGGCGCTGGCTGAGATTGAGGCTATGTGGGCCCCGGCATCACCGAGCTACGTTAGCGGCGTTGACATGGCGGCGCCCGAGCCCGCCGGGGGCGACAACGAGGTTTTGAAAGTCAGCCGGGCGTGCGCACTTACGCTGCTCGACAAGTGGAAGGCCAGCATGGACGACCCGGAGCATCAGCCGCCGATCGAGGTTCACCACATCGACCTGGCGGTACTGCGTTCGGCAATCGGCAACAAGGCCTGGCCGAAGCTCTTCACCGCGCAGGACCTGCAGGGCGCATTCTTCGCCTGGCTCGACCGGGGAGCACCGGGGACCACGAAGATCATCATCAACGACCGGAACGCGACGTGGGCGGCGCTGGCGGCCCAACTGGATGGGAAGGCGCCCGAGCCCGTGGCCACGATTAGGCCGCCGGCGAGTCTGGTGGCAGGTCTCCACGAGGTGCATGAGCAGATCGTGGCCGAGGTGGCGGCCGGGACAAGGCCGGCCTGCGATACCCGCCTGGAGATCGGGCCCGAGGATTGCGAGCGCTGCCCGCATCGGCCGGAGGGCGAAGGCCTGTTTTGTGAGGGCCGCATCAACAAGACGGCGGCGCCCAGGTCATGATCCCGGAGCAACTCCGGCTCTTCCCAGAGACGCCGGCAGAGAAGAAGCTCAAAGAGCACGCGAGCCCACACCAACCGCTAAGCGGCGGTCCGCCCGGGGCGATCTGCGGCGGCTGCATGCATCTGCAGTGTCACAAGTGGTCAGGGACTCACTGGAAGTGCGAGATCCACACTGTAGGCTCTACGGTGAAGGACGGCTGGGGCGGCAAGCGGCGCAAGTCCGACCCGGCATGCACCAGGTACGACCCCAGCGAACCAGCCCCGGCCGGCACAGCCTCGAGGCGCCCGGAACCATGCGAGAGAAACAACTGTGGTGCCGCACTTGCGACACCACAGGAGGATGCTACGTTCGAAATTTATTCAATGCCAGTGACCCAGGACTGGAGCAGAGGCCACACGATGCGGAACGCAGGGCCGAGCACCTGGCGCCAGTTCTCCATCGCCTTGATTGTGTCGGCTGCCTTTTGCAGGTTACTGGGGCGGCGGTTTGCCTTAACGGCGTCGGCAATCGCCCTAAGCTCCTGGGTGAGGGCCGTGTCATGCTTTTGCAAACGAGTCGAGAGGAGCGAAATCAAGTCCTCGAGCACCTCCGGGTCGATGGCCACTTGGTTGTTCGTCCCGATGACCAGGGTCCCGATGTTCATGCCTCTTGAGGTTTGGCCCTGCAGGAGACCAAGAGCAAACTCGTCCTCGATGATCTGGATCTGGCGACCCAGCCAAACCTCAATCTCCGCCTGCTGCTCAAGAAGGTAAGGGGGGATCCGGTCAGTCAGCTTAATCAGATCAGCAATTTCATTCACCGAGGCTAGAGCCCACGCTGATTCTCTGGTGAGCAGCAGATGGAGGTCGTCTCGGAGTGATGGTGAGAGACCGCCCGGAATCTCCTTTTCGAGTTGCAGCCTATGGCACAGCGTGCGCCTGACCGACGCCCAGAACTCCTCGCCCGTAACCTGCAACATCGGAGTTGATCTCAGTGTATTGCGACTGGCAAATTCCCGCTTCTTCTGTTGGATAACCTGCGAAACTCGCAGTCGTTCTTCAGCGAGCCAGTCCTCCACCCGGTTTCTGATGAGACTGCTCCTCGCGTCAGTCGTCCCGTTCCCGTTGGCCTCTGGAGCTTTCACCATCTTCCAGACCCCCTTTCCACGGTATTGATTCAACGTTCGGAATGTTTGACCTGCAAGAAGTCGCTCGCGCTACATCTACGGAGGTGGCCCCATGCAGACGCTGGTCTACGCGAACGCAACAACGTCGTATGCAGGCTCCGCTTGGGATCTCGGCCCGTACGTTGCCCCTGACGTGCCGGTGACCGCCCTCGGGCCCGGGTGGCTGATGTGGCCGCCGGCCGCCGGGCGAATCGCCTCTCCAGTCACGTCGCTCTTCGCCGGACACAACGGTCACCGGCACCCGCCGAAGCAGGATCAGTATCACAGGCTGGCCAGAAGCCACCCGAAGTAGCGTTGCTCGATTGTCGCTCGCGCTACATGACGCCGGACTGCCAGGGAGGAAGCCATGATGCTCGACCAACGGCCTTTGGCCTCGACCGAGATAGCGGAAGGGTACGCCGAAACGGCCATTCTTGCGGAGCGGAGACGGCAGAAAGTTGCTGGGTTCGGGGATGTCATGGCAGCGGCGGCCTGGGCCAGTGTCGCCCGCTACTGCACCGATATGGCGAAGAGCAAGGCCATGGATGACGACCAATTCAAGTTCCAACGCGACCGGGACCGGCACCGCCGAGAGGTGCCGATGACTGCAGAAATGATGGATGTGGTTGGCATCAGGGCCGTGGCCGGGGCGGAGGGGAGTCTTCGGCCGTGGCAGGAAGCCTTGATCGAACTAGCGATGGGGTACCTGTCTCCGATGCAGCGGGTCTGCTTCGAGCTGGTGGTCGGTGGACTGCTCACAGTCAAGGAGGTAGCGGAAGCGCTGGACATGGACGAGCGACAGGTCCGCCAGCATCTGGCCCGGGCGAAGGCGACCATGAAGCGCAGTGTCCAGCCTCGCATCGCCCCGCTTATTGAGGAACGAAGAAAATATCGCTAAACAGTAGGAGCGCATACAAAACTGTATGCGCTTTTTGCCTATAAGTGAGGGCGTCGCTCGCGCTACATCGTGGTCGAGGTGGTTACTCATGACCAAGAGTGATGAGTTGCTGGCTACTGCTGTCGCCATCGGACGCACCGCAGGAGGCCTGGCAGAGCAGGTGATTGCCGAAGGTGGCGACATGACTGCCCTGGCCGCAGACTTGCAGACGCTGCAGGCGGCAGCGGTGATCTGCCGGCGTGAAGCGGAGCGAATCGCTGCCCAGGACGCACGGGCTGAGGGGGCGGCGCCGCTCTGTCAGAGGTGCGATCACGTTCACGGCGAGGCGGCGTGCACCAAGGGATACGATCGTCGGCAAGCCTGCCTGCGCGGGCACTGCGATGGATACGACCCTCAGTAGTGTCGCTCGCGCTACATCTGGCGATGGGGGGTAGTGACCTTGTCGACCAGTGCTAAGGCTGGACGGGGGGAGGCGCAGCGTTACTACGACAAGCGCAAGCGCAACTGGCCAGGTGACATTCGCTCTGCTCCACCTTAGGTATGGATCGGCGGTGAGACGATGGCTAGGTTTCCGCAGGTGTACAGAAAAGCTGAATGGCAACAGGCTAGAGAGGTTGTCATTCTGCGTAGCGGAGGATTATGCGAGGCGTGCCTCAAACAGGGCCTCGTCGAGCCTGGCCTGGAGGTTGACCACATCATCGAGTTGACAGAGCACAACTGGCAGGAGTGGGGCATTGCCTACAACCCTGACAATCTCCAAAACCTGTGCAAACCGTGTCACGACGCCAAGCATGGGCGCGTGAAAGAGACAGGGCTTGACCAGTTCGTGTCGCCGGTTGCCGCTGAAAAGCCGATAGGTGTCTCCCCCCCTGTCGAAAGGCGGGGGTGCAGCGGCGGATGACCGAGCAGGAAGGTTCCAATTTACTCGCGGGTCTCCGCACATAGGGGGGGCCTTTCGCAAAGGGGTGACAATTTGTGAAAAATTCGAGCGAATTGCCGCGAGACACGCGGATCAAGCGAGAGGTGAGCCGGCTTCGCCGGATTCTGAAGAAGGTGCCGGAAGTCAGACAGCAGCTGGCCATCGGCTTGGTTGAGCGTGCCGCTTTCCTGCGTGTCGAGTTGGAGGACCTGGAGGCCGACATCAACAAGAACGGCACCACCGAGGTTTATCAGCCGAGCGAGGATTCGCCACCCATAACGAGGATTCGGGCAGCCGCCCAGCAGTATGACAAGCTGGTCAAAAGCTACACGACCGTCTGCCGGCAGATTGACGACCTGGTACCGCAAGGTGGTAAGCCGGGCGAAAAAGTCACGGCTCCGTCTGATGCCCTCCAGAACCTGATTCAGAGTAGGGCCGAAGGTCGGATGCGGCGTGTCAAATAGATCTGCTGCTATGCTGCCCGCACACATACGCGCCTGGCATGACTACGTCGAGCGGGAGCCGGAGAAGCACTGCTCAGACGTCAAGCAGCTCAAGCGAATGATTGAGGAGCTGCTGGCCAGAGACGACGTCTGGTACGACGACACCGACGTAGAACTGTTCATCGGCTTCTGCCGGCTGTTCCGGCACAAGGATGGCCGCTGGGCCGGGCAATCGCTGGAACTGTCCATTGAACAGCGGTACATCGTTGCCTGCGTGTTCGGAATCAAGACCCACGATCCGGAGCTAGACATGACAGTTCGGTATTTTACCGAACTCGTTTTGTTTGTAGCGCGGAAATGGGGCAAGTCACTCTTCATTTCGGCCATTGCGGCTTTCATGCTCATGCTGGACGGTGAGCATGGCGCTCAGGTCTGGTGCCTGGCAACGGTCAGGACTCAGGCTGCCATCGTCTACGACAATACCAAGGCACTGATGATGTCCAGCGAGGACATCACGCCACCCAACGATCCCCGGCGTCACTGGCGCACCAAGCGCGACCGGGATAACAGCGAAATGCTGATCTTCCCTGCCACCAACAGCTACATGAAGGCCGGTGGCAAGAACAGCGAAAACCAGGACGGTCTATCACCGCACTGCTTTGTTATTGACGAATGCCACGCCGTAAAGGACCGAAACACCTATGACGTGTTCTCGTCGGCTACAGGGGCCAGAACCCAGCCACTAGGCGTGATCATTTCAACGTTCGGGTTCGTGCGGGAGGGGATTTTCGACAGCGTTCTTAAGCGGTGCGAGGACCGGCTTGCCGGCAAGAGTGACGAGCGACTATTCCCGATGATTTTTCGCATCGACACGGCCGATAAGCCCGAAGATCGCTCCTGCTGGATCAAGGCGAATCCAGGCATTCCAGAGGCGCGGCCCACGATGCGGTACCTCGAAGCTGAGTATCAAAAGGCCCAGCAGGATCCCGCTCAAATGCCCAGCGTCCTGGCCAAGCACTTCAACCGTGCATCCGGGACCAGTGTGGCCTATTTTGATCTGCACCAGGTTGATCCATGTGCTGCCGATATGTCCGTCGATGTGCTCAGGAACCGGTATGCCGTTGGCGGTGTGGACCTCTCAGAGACCACCGACCTGTGCTGCGCCTCGGCGCTCGTTCCCCTAGATGGCAGCCTGCATCTGTTCCAGCGCTATTTTATCGCCCGCAATCGGATTGAGCAGAGTGCCAAGCGGGACCGGATGGCCTACGAGAGTTTCGTTAGCACCGGTGCGGCCGATCCGCTGCACGATAGCTTGTTGCACATCTGCGATGGCAGTTTCGTGAGCCGTAAGGATGTGGCGGATTGGTTCTCCATGCTGGCCCGTGACTATGGCGTCACGTTCTGGAAAATCGGCGCTGACCGGTGGCATTTGGCTGATTTCATCGAGGACATGGAGATTGCCGGGTTCCCACGAGAGGGGAAGGATGGGGTTGGGGTTGTCTTCGAGGTGGCCCAGGGGGCGAAGACACTCTCCGAGCCTATGAAAGAGACCCGGGTGATATTTAACGACCGCAAGATGGTATTCAGCCGCCACAACGGGCTGTTCCGCTGGTGTGTGACCAACACGGCGGCAAAGATCGACGAGAACGCCAACATCCAGCCGGACAAGCGGGCGTCACGGGCGCGTATCGACGGATATTCGTCCTACCTGATGGCCTATGTGGCCTACAAGAAGGTGCAGGACGATTTTGCTGTCTATCAACCTTGATGTCGGAGGGGGTGAGTGTTTGGGGTGGCTGCAGCGGGCATTCAATCGATATCGTGAACCGCCCACGGAGGTGAAAATGATCACCGAGTGGGGCGAAGCATTCCGGGCGTGGGATGGGTCGATCTACAAGAGCGACATCGTCAGGGCAGCAATCAGGCCCAAGGTGAAGGCGATTGGGAAGCTCATGGCCATGCATGTCCGTGAGGACGCAACTGGCCTCAAGATCAACCCTGAACCATACATGCGGGTCCTGCTGGAGGATCCCAATCCATACTCGGGCGGCCAGTTGTTTCGGGAACGCATGGCGACGCTCGTGGCAGTCAACAACAACGCGTTTGCCCGAATCTACCGAGACCCGGACGGGTATCCGGTGCAGCTCTACCCGCTGCGGGCTACGAGCGCTGAGGCAATCCGCAAAGACAACGGGACGTTGTTCGTGCGGTTCCAGCTCGCCGGTGGCAAGCCACTAGAGCTGCCGTATACCGACGTGATTCACCTGCGGGATGATTACAACGATAACGACCTGTTCGGATCGTCGAAAGCTGATTCACTGAAATCCATGCTTGATGTCATCGCAGCATCTGACCAGAGCATCGTGCAGGCGGTCAAGCGCTCATCTGTCATCCGGTGGCTAATGAAGTTCAAGGTCCAGCTCAAGCCAGAGGACCGCCGGCAGCAGGTCAAGGAGTTCTCCGAGCAGTTTCTATCGCTGGAGAACGAGACTGGCGTTGCGGCCTCTGACCCGGCCCGCTACGATCTGGATACGGTGAAGCACAACGATTACGTGCCGGCTTCGCCTCACCAGCAGCGGGCAATCGACCGCATCCAGGCCTTTTTTGGCGTCAACGACAAGATCGTTCAAGCCAAGTTCACTGAGGACGACTGGATCGCCTATTACGAGGCAGAAATCGAACCACTGGCGCAACAGATGAGCGAGGAGTTTACACGCAAGCTGTTTACCCGCCGGGAGCGCGGTTTTGGTAACCGGATCGTTTTCGGTGCGACCGATCTGTCCTATGCCAGCATGAGGACGAAGCTGGAGCTACGCCAGTTGGTGGACCGGGGAGCTATGGTTCCCAACGAATGGCGGCGTGTACTCAACCTGCCGCCAATTGAGGGTGGCGACAAACCAGTCCGGCGCCTGGATACGGCCGAGGTTGGCAAGGAATGAAAGGTGGTGAACGAGGCTGAAAAAGTTTTGGAACTTCAAAAATGCGTCGGAGGAGAAGGTTGAGCTCCGCATCGACGGTGATATCGTCGATGATGACGATGTGTGGATCTACGAATGGTTTGGGGAAAAGTGCGCCAGCCCCAACGCATTCCGCCAGTCGCTGAAGGAGCATCGGGGCAAGGAAATCACGGTCTGGATTAACAGCCGTGGTGGCAACGTCTGGGCAGCCTCTGGCATTTACAACGCCCTGAAGGAGCATGACGGGAAGGTAATCGTCAAGGTCGACGGCAAGGCGTTGTCGGCCGGCAGCATCATCGCCATGGCCGGTAATGAAGTGCTCATGGGCCCGGTTTCCATGATGATGATTCACAATCCATGGTTCAGCGCAGCCGGCGATGCGAACGAACTTCGGCGCTCCGCCGATGTGCTCGACCAGGTCAAGGAAGCCATCGTAAACGCCTACGTTGCCAAGACAGGGCTGTCGCGGGATGAGCTGTGGAAGCTGATGGATGAGGAGACCTGGATGGGGGCTAACAAAGCCCTCGAACTAGGCTTTGCCGACGGGATTCTTTATGCGGATGATCCCAGCTCCCAAGCGGCGCAGAACAGCCTGATGTTCAGCCGTATGGCCATCCAGAACAGTGCGACCGCCTCGCTGCGGCGCTTTTTTGATGTCGCAGCAACGATTCGCGGGCCGGCTCCGGCACCTGGTGTACCGCTGAGCATGCAGTTGGATCTGATCAAATTGAGGGAGGTAGCCGAGCGTGAATAGGCAGGCGTATGTCGAGAAGCGGAAGGCCCTGGTCGCCGAGGCCGAGGCCTATGTGAACGAGGGAAACCGGGAGAAGTTCGAAGCCAAGAAGGCCGAGATCGAGGCGCTCGACAAGAGCTATGACGAAGAGGTGAAGGCGCGGGCCAACGCCCGGGCGATGCGCGACCAGCTGACCGACCTGTCCGGACGGCAGCTCGGCGGCGATGATCAGCATCATGAAGACGACCAGGTTGTTGACCGCACCGGTACCGATGAGCCGTTCGGCGCTCGCCGGGGCCTCTGGGTGCCGTCCGCCACTCGCGGCAAGACCCTCAAGGCCATGAACGCGGTCCAGCTTACGTCGGAGGGCATCATCGTTCCGAAGCGGTACTCGGCCGAGCTGGAGCCCGCCTTCAACCAGGTTTCCGCTCTGGTCGACCGGGTTCGGCTGTTCCCGCGTCTGGGTGGCGAGTCCTTCGAGAAGTCCTATGTCAAGGGCTACGGAGAAGGCGCCGAGACGGCGGATGATGCGGACTACACTGCCACCGACACGACGTTCGGCGCCGCAGCGCTGGCCAAGGCCAAGATCACGGCCTACAGCGAAGAGGACGAGGGTGTCCTCAAGCTCCCTGATGCCGACTACGATTCCGAGGTGGTCGCGGGAGTTCGCATCGCCTTGCGGAAGCGCCTCACCCGTCAGATCCTGATCGGCACAGGGGCCGCCAACCGCCTGACCGGCATTTTTGCCTCGACTTACGCTGGCGCCACGCCCACCAAGGGTGCGATTGATCCGGCGACTGACGTCGGCTTTGCGGAGATCGACGAGAACACCCTGGACGAGCTGATTTTCGGCTACGGTGGCGAGGAGGACGTCGAGGACGGTGCTGCCCTGATCCTCAACAAGCTGGATTTGAAGGCATTTGCCCAGCTTCGCGACGCCAACGGCAACAAGGTCCACACCATCCGGGCGATGGGCAACACCGGCACGATTGATGGTGTCAGCTACATCATCAACAGCGCGTGCAAGGCGATCTCCGCTGCCGGCACGGCAGCCGGTGACTACGCCATGGCCTACGGCCACCTGTCCAGCTACGGCCTGGCGATCTTCTCCGACATCGACATCCAGCGGAGCACGGACTACAAGTTCCGCTCCGGCCAGATCGCCCACCGCGGCAGCGTCTATGCCGGCGGCAACGTGATCCGTTGGAACGGCTTCCTGCGGGCCAAGAAGGGCGCGTAGTTCCGGCTGACCAATCACGACGAGGGGGCGTACTGTTAGGTGCGCCCCCTCCCAGCAGAGAGGAGCTGCTCTTGACGTGCGAATCGGATACAACCCCAAGGGCGGGCGCATCAAGACCGATGCCCGGGTTTCCGGCGTCCGGGTCTCCATCGACCAGGGCTTCATCGCACACTTGACTGTGGCAGCGGCCGACGCGACGGCCGCAGAGACCGACGGTATCCACGCTGCCGTAGCCTGCTCGACCCCTGCGATACCGGCAGAGGCCGTGGTAAAGGCAGCATCCGCCGAGACTGACACTCTCACCACGACCGCACCGGCCGCGCTAGGGGACGCTGCGAATGCGCTCAGCGTGCTCCTGACCACCGCTGAAGATGACACCCTGGCGGTTGCTGCAGACGACGAGAACAGCACGATCAGCATCGCCCTGGCGGACACGACGGCCAACAAGAATGCCGCGGCAACCATCCAGGCTGCCATCAGGGCCCTGGAGACGGTGGGCGGAGTCGACGTGTCCGAGTTCACCTGCGCCGCCGGCGGCAACTGGGATACGGCGGCCATCGCAACCGGGGAGGCTGGTGCGGTACCGTTTGAGGGCGGTCAGACCGCAGCTGCCGACGTGGTGGCGACTCAGATCACTCAGCCCTCCGTACCTCGTAACATTACTGCGACGGCTGGCGGCGTGGATGGCGATATCGGGGCCGTGCAGGTCGTTGTGACCGGCACCAACTACGCCGACGAAGAGATCGCGGAGACCCTGCCGGCGTTCACGGAGAACACTCCTGGCACCGTGACCGGCAACAAGGCGTTCAAGACGGTGACCAGCATTTCCATCCCCGCTCATGATGGCACCGGTGCGACGACGGCGATCGGGTTCGGCGAAAAGCTGGGCCTGCCGTATGAGCTGCCCCACAACACTGTTCTGGCCGCCTTCCTGGATAAAGCCCGGGAGGGCACTGACCCGACCGTGACCACCAGTCCCACGGCACTGGAGTCCAACACCATCGACTTGAACAGCGCACTGGACGGCAAGGTTGTTGACGTGTACCTGATCGTCTAGCGAGGTGACCACGCATGCTGACAGCGGTCAAGACGGCCCTGCGGGTCGATGGAGACGAACTGGATACCGAGGTTCAGGATCTCATCGATGCCGCCCGGCTCGACTTGACCCTGTCGGGCGTGGCGGCAGCGAAGGCCAGTGACGACACGGACCCGCTGATCAAGCGGGCAATCATCACCTACTGCCGGGCAAACCACGACTACGCAGATAAGAGCTCGGAACGCCTTCAGCAATCCTACGACATGCTCAAGGCGCACCTGTCCATGGCGGAGGATTACAGGGCGGTGGTTGAGTCATGATCGCGGCTGCACAGCTCCGGCACCGGATCACCCTCCAGGAGAAACAGATCACCCAGGATACCTACGGTGCCGAGGTCGAGAACTGGGTCGACGTGGCCACCGTCTGGGCGGAGGTTTCTCCGATCAGTGGACGGGAGTACTTCGCGGCTCAACAGGTTAACGCCGAGGTGACGCATCGGATCAAGCTCCGGTACCGGGCCGGCGTCAACTCGAAAATGCAGGTCGTGTTTGGGACCCGTATTTTCGGGATCGAGTCGGTCATCAACGTGGGCGAACGCAACATCGAGATGCAGTTGATGGCTGTGGAGGTGGCGGCCTGATGCGCGTCAAGGTCGACCTCAAGGGTGGAGACGAGATCCGGAAGCAACTGCAGCGGATGACCGTCGACACCGTTCAGTGCCACATCCGGGAAGCCGGCATGGCCGGCGCCGAGATCATCCGGGATGATGCGGCGGGGCGGGTGAACACGGGTCCGCACGCTGAGCATCTGAAGGATCACATCGTCATCGAAGAGGTTCGGGAGCGCGATTCTCGGGTCGACTTCGCAATTGGCCCTGATCGTGACCGCTGGTGGGGCCGCCTGGTCGAGTTCGGCCACCGCATCATACGGCTGAAGGGCTATTTTAGCAAAGGCGGGAAACGGCGGTATCGGATCCTGGAGGCGAAAGGCAGCGTGCCGGCTCACCCGTTCCTTCGGCCCGCGCTTGACAACAAGCGGCAGGATGCAAACGACAGGGTCGCGGACGTGCTGAAGAGGAGGCTGGGGCTGTGAACCTCAAAGGAGCGCTCTGTGCCTTCCTCCAGGCCAACGCTGGCGTGGCGAGCCGGGTGCACCCGCTGATCCTACCCCAGAAGCCGACCTATCCGGCCATTACGTACCAGGTGATTTCCGACGTTGCTGAGAGGAATCTCGGCGGCGTGGCACGGCGCCGGGCCCGGGTACAGTTGTCCTGCTGGGGCCGCTCGTACGCAGAAGCTACGCAGGTTGCCGGCAAGGTGAGCGCTGACCTTCAGGACTTCCAAGGGGTTATGGGCGGCGCTGGTGGCCCGTACATCATGGACTGTAACGCCCTGGATCAATCTGACCAGCACGAACCGCAAGTGGGCATCTATCGCGTGCCGGTAGATGCCCTCATTCTCTACCGAGGAGGGGACCCGCCCAATGGGTGAACAGGTTGGTCTGAAGACCAAGTTCCAGAGGGAGACCGCCGTTCCGGGGACCTATGAGGATATCGCCCAGCTCGCCGGCGTCACCCCGCCCCAGTCGGAGCGGGATGTCGCCGAAGTCGAGGACCTGAACCCCACTGACGGCATCAAGAAGAAGCTGCCCGGGCCGATCGACGCCGGCGAAGTGGCGCTCACGCTGAATTTCGATGCGGCGAACGCCGGCCACGATACCCTGCAGGACGACTTCTACGCCGGCACCGAGCACAATTACCGGATTGTGCTGCCGGACGGCTACACGTGGACTGTCAAGGGCTTCGTCTCTGGCTTTGCCCCGTCTGAGATTGCCGCCGGCGACGTGATCCAGGCCGAAGTCACCATCACAGTTACGGAGAAGCCGGTCCTTGCGGCCGGCGCATAATGCGGGAGGATAACGCCATGACCAAGACTTACCTGACCCGTGATGCGATCCTGAAGGCTACGGACCTGCCAACCGAACCGGTCGACGTGCCCGAATGGGGCGGCACCGTCCTTGTCCGCGGCCTCAACGGCGCCGAACGCGACGCCTACGAGGCATCCATGGTGAAGCAGGTCGGCAAAGAGGCAAAGATGAACATGGAGAACATGCGGGCCAAGCTCGTCGCCATGTGCATCGTCGACGGAGACGGCAAGCGGATTTTCACGCAGGCCGACGCCGAAGCGCTGGGCAAGAAGTCCGGCAACGTACTTCAGCGGGTGTTCCTGGTGGCGCAGCGGCTCTCCGGCCTCGCGACGGCTGATTTGGAGATTTCGGCAAAAAACTAGCAGCCCGGCCGGAGCGGCGGTTTTACTTCCGCCTTGCTCTGGCACTGGGCTGCACAGTTGCCGATCTTCTCACCCGGATCTCCTCCGCCGAGCTCACCGAGTGGATGGCCTACTACCGCATGGAGCCCTGGGGCACAGAAGTCGACGACGCCCGGGCCGGCATCGTGGCGAGTACCATCGCCAACGCCAACCGTGACCCGAAGCGGCAGCGCCGGCCGTTCAGCATCCACGATTTCATGCTCAAATGGGGCACTGCGGGCCAGCCGGAGGAGCAGAGCCCGGAGGAGCAGCTCCGGATCATCCAGCAGTGGCAGGCGGCGCTGTCCGCCAAGTTCAAATAGGGCGGCCCGACTGGTTCGGGCCGCCTCTGCTTCGCACGAAACCTAGATCAACAGGGGCTACACGAAAAGTATCACGTTTCCCGGGAGAGGCGGTGGGGCCTGTGGGTGTCATCGGGTCGATGGTCGTCAAGCTGATTGCTGACGCCCAGCAGTTCGAAAAGCAGATGAACACAAGCATCCGGACCATGCGCGGCATGGAGCGGCAATTTGAGCGGTCGGCCCGCCGGCTGGAGGACATGGGCCGGAGCATGACCATGAGCATCACCGTGCCGATGGCGCTGATCGGCGGCTCCGCCATCAAAATGGCGATGGATGCCGTCGAGGCGCAGAACCTCTTCTCAGTAACCATGGGTGATATGGCCGGGGCAGCTGAGCAGTTCTCCCAACGGCTCACGGAGCAGTTCGGCCTGGCCACTGATGCTGTGAACCAGCAGCAGGCGGCTTTCTACCGGCACTTCAAGCTATACCAAATTGGCAAGAACGAAGCCCTGAGCATGGCTCAGGGCCTTTCCATGCTAACGAACGATCTCGGGTCGTTCATCAACATGGACCCGTCGGAGGTACTCCAGCGGCTGCAGAGCGGCCTGCGCGGTGAGACGGACGCGGTTGAAGCCCTGGGAATCAGCCTGGCGGACTCCATCGTCAAGCAAACCGCCTATAAGAATGGCCTGGCCCGGCAGGGGCAGGAACTGACGGAGCAGCAGAAGCAGATGGCCAGGTACATGGCCATCATGCAGCAGACGGCGGACGCACAAGGCGACCTGGCCCGCACGATCGAGAGCCCGGCGAACCAAATGCGCATCATGAAGCAAGAAATGGTCGAGGCGAATAAGGAGTTCGGCGAGGGGCTCCTGCCGTTTGTGCAGGAGGCGCTACCTGTCCTTCGGCAGATGGCCGGCGCGTTGAAATCGGCCGCGACCGCATTCCAGCAGCTGAGCCCCGGAGTGAAGGAGGCCGTCGTGTGGACGGGACTCATGGCCATGGCGGCCGGGCCGCTGGTGTACATGCTGGGCATGATCAACCGGGGGGCAGCCGGAGTAATGGGGGCCATCGGCGGGGTGGCCAGGTTCGCCCGGGACGCCGCCAAGCGTGTCGGGCAGCTGCAGGCCGGCACCAAGACCTTGGGCAACGTGATGGTGGCCATCGCCGGCGGCAAGCTGAAGCTGATCATGGCTGCGCTGGTCGGCGTGGCGCTGGTGGCCCTGCTGGTGATTACTCACTGGAAGCAGGTCGAGGCGGCCGCCGTCCGGATCTGGAACGGGATTTCCGCCGTGGTCCTCTATGCGGCCTCGCTGATTGTGCGTGGCGTGTCTGCGATCATGGGTGCGGTTGCCTGGATTGTTCCTGCCCTGCGTCCGGCCGTCGACGCCGTTCAGGGGTGGGCTGACTCCCTGAAGGGGGCGGCCGGCGCGGCTCTGACCGCCGCCCGGACAGCGCAGGCCGTTCAGGACAACGGGGAAGCGGCCAGGAAAGCGGCGGAAGGCGCTAAGAAGGCCGCTCAGAATCAGCAGAAACTTGGCGAGTCCATGGACGAAACGGCGAAAGCAGCCGGCGACGGCCTGCAGTCGTTCGACCAGGTACATCAGGTTCAGGAGCAAATGGCCGAGTCGCCGGCAGCGACCATACCCGAACCGGCCACGCTCGGCATGGATATGTCGGGTATGCTGGGTGCGTTGGGGTTCGCTGATCTCGGGGAGCAGATGACCGCCATCGGCGACTCCATCGCACAGGGCTGGGCGGCGGTGACCGCCTCCGTGGCTGCGTCCTGGGAGTCCATGAAGGCGAAGGCCGTGGAGACGTTCCCATGGTTGCAGGGAGTGATTGACGGGCTCAGCACTGCCCTACAGTACTGCCGCGACAACTGGGCCACCATCGGCCCGGTTGTCGAATCGGTCACCGGTGTTCTGCTCCTGGCGGGCGCGGCGTTCCTGGTGGTCACCAGCCCCGTGTGGGCCGTGATCGCAGCAGTAGCTGCACTGGCCGTGGCGGCTGGGTGGATCATCGCAAACTGGGAGACCGTGGGGCCGTACCTTACCGGCATCTGGGAGTCGATTGTCGGATTTGCGGGCCCGATTTTTACCGCCCTGGGAACGGCGCTGGCCGAGATCTGGAACGGTATCGTCGATACAGCCGTGGTCGTCTGGGGATACCTGAAGGAATGGTGGGCCGGCTGGGGCGATACGGTCATGGCCGTGCTCACGGGGATCTGGAACGCCATCCGGACCATCGTCGAGACCGCCATCAACCTGGTCAGGGAGATCATCGGGTTTGTGCTGGCGGTGATCCGTGGCGACTGGGCAGCGGCCTGGAACTATGTCAAGCAGATTGTCAAGACCCTCTGGGACTTCCTCGTGCGGATGTTCACCATCATTTGGGAGACCATCGTCGCCATCTGGAAATCCCTGCAGGATAACATCGCAGGGGTCTGGGATGCGATCAAGGCGAAAGCCGAGGAGATCTGGAATGCCCTAGTGGCATGGCTCAAGGGTATCTGGGACGGCATCAAAAACACGGTAATTGAGGTTTGGACCTCTATCCGTGATTCGATCAGCGAATGGTGGAACAACGTCAAGTCAGCGACAGAAGAGGTTTGGAACGCCCTGGTGGGCTGGCTCGGCGGCATCTGGGACGGCATCAAGAACACGGTTGTCAACGTGTGGACCGCCATCCGAGACTCGATCAGCGAGTGGTGGGGGAACGTCAAGACGGCTACGGAGGAGAAGTGGAACGCCCTCGTGGGCTGGCTATCCGGCATCTGGGAGGGCATCAAGGGCTCGGCGGCCTCCATTTGGGAGGGGATCACGGGAACGATCGGTGAGTGGGTCGACTCCGCCCAGGCCTCGATCGAACGTGTCTGGAACAGCATCGCCGGGACGCTGGAGTCCATCTGGAACGGGATCAAATCGACGGCGGCGACCATCTGGGACGGCATAGTCAACGCCATCAAAACGCCGATCAACTGGGCCATCGGGCTCATTAACAAGTTCCTGGACGCTCTCTCGAAGATCAAAATCAAGATTCCCGAGATCAACATCCCGCTGGTGGGCAAGGTGGGTGGCGGGACGATCGGGATGCCGAATATCCCCCGGATCCCGATGCTGGCCGCGGGTGGCGACATCCTGCGGCCCGGCGCTGCCGTCGTCGGCGAGGCCGGTGCCGAACTGTTGGAGTTGCCGCGAGGCGCCCGGGTGACTCCGCTCAGCGGCGGGGGCGGCGACGATCTGGTGGCCGCCATCGCCCAGGCTGTGTTCGCAGCGGTGCGGCAGGCTATGCAGAGCTCCCAGCAGAACGCCGGTGAGCGTGAGCTGATCTTCGAGATTGATGGCCAGCGATTCGCCCGGATCATTCTGCCGGCGCTCACTCGTGAGGGCGGGCGCATCGGTTCGCCCGTACTTCGCATCCAGGAGGTGTAGGCCATGGCCATGGTCACCCTGAACGGGGTGCAGCTGCCGAACCCCTCCAAGATCGAGGTGGGTAAGTTCAACCTGACGAAGGCCGGGCGCAGTGCGTCCGGCCTCATGACCATGGAGATTATCGCCCGCAAGCGGTCGGTCACTATCCAGTACACCCACCTGTCGGAGCCGGACCTGAAGGTGATTCTCGACCAGCTCGACAGCCGGGTGTTCCATACACTGACCTACCCTGACCCGCAGGGTACGGCCGGCACCATCACCCTGACGGTCTACGCCGGCGACCTGGCCTACAAGCCGTGGCACCGCGTTGACGGCGTTTGGTGGTGGCAGGAAATCAGCATACCCCTGATCGAGAGGTGAGGAGCGGTGGAGGGAGTCACGAAGGCGTTCATGGAGGCCATGCGGGCAGCTGAGCGGCAGGTGTCGGCCCGGGTCGTCATCGACTTCACTGATCCTACGCTCGATCAGAGCCTGAACGCCGAGACGTCCGAGGCGGGGCGGATCTCCTACCCGGCCCAGACAGCTGACGCCGTCGAGACGGTTCCCCACAAGTGGGCCAGCCTTGACGGCTCATGGGTGTTAGACGGGACCTACCACCTCATGCCCGATACGCCCGAAGACGCCAACCGGTATCAGGTTGGCTGGTGGGGGCTCACTCTCGCCGGGGCTGATGGGGCGTTCGCCGCTCCGTACCCGGCCCTGACGGTTACCTTCCTGCCGCGGCCCGTGCATTCCCTGAAGGTAGTGGGGGACTCCGCCCGGGCTGAGTATCCGGTCGATTTCGCCATCCGGCTCTACGACGAGGCCGACACGCTTCTGCATGAAGAGCTAGTGACCGGCAACGCCGGCGTCACTTGGGGCATCCCCCTGGAGGCCTCGGTCAACAGCGTCACCCGCATGGTCCTGGAGATCACCCGGTGGTCACACGCCGGCCGCCAGGTGAAGGTGACCGAGTTCTTCACCAGCGTCCAGCAGACGTATGCGGCCAGCGACCTGCTGGAGATCAGCCTCCTCGAGGAGCGGGAGGTTTCGCAGGGCAGCCTGCCCGTTGGGACGATTTCGGCCAACGAGGTCACCATCAAGCTTGACAACGGAGACCGGTGCTTCGACGCTGACAACGAGCAGAGCCCGCTCTACCAGCTGCTGAAACCGAACCGGCGAATCAGGGCGTGGATGGGGGTGGACGGCGGAGATCCGGCCGGCCAGGAGGTCTCCAAGCTGTGGGATACCCAGGCCGACTGGCTAGCGTGCAGTCTCCCTCCCCAGGTGGAGGCCACCATAGACGGTGATCTGCGGCTCTACCGGCCCGCGGTGAGCTTCAGCCGGAACAGTCTGGCCTATCTCCCTGATGGGACACAGATCGCTATCGCAGTCGCCCGGTACTGGTGGGGACGGTGGCAGAACCAACTGTCAGCCAATCAGTCCACTATGGACGGTGGACTGGTAGACGGGAGAGTCTCAGGTTGGGGTGTCAACACGGGCTGCGCCATTTCGTCCTTCACTGAGGCGGACGGCAACAAATGCCTCCGCGTGGTCACTGCGGGCGGTGCCGCTCAGGAAGGCGTCTTGAACGCAGATCCCCTGTTCTACGGCACTCCAGGCCGCCGATACATCCTTTCGATAGAGGTTTGGGGAGAAGGCACCGTTCGGGTGCGGGCTGGCTCTCAATTCGGCGGGGCCGCATCAGCGCCTGTCAACCTGACGGGCGGCAAGCAGCGGATCTTTGTGGCGACTACGGTTCCGGCTAACCCGAATCAACCGTCGTACATGGTCGTTGAAACCTATCGCCAGGACAACGCCCCGCAGGCTGTGACGTTCTACATGGATAACGCTCAGATTGCAGAAGCCGTGGAGGGGCAAACCACACCTACCGACTGGCGCCCCGGTGGAGTTAAGGGCGCGGTCATGGTCGAAGAGGGGACCACGAACATAGCGGAGAACGCACTGTTCGCTAACCCGTCCGGGGGTGTACCGCAGAATTACGCCCCCTTCGTCAACGACGGTACAGGGGCACATGCGACCGCCAACGGAGAATATCAGGCGACGCTTTCGACTGCGGCAAACGGACAGGCGCGAGTTGGTATCTACGGAGCTTGGCGACCGGTCGCCGCTGGCGATGTGGTTTCTGCGCAAGTCAAGGCGCGGGTCGCCAACGGAACGTGTGTCGCCCGCCTACGGGTTCAGATTGCCGATGCAACGCAGGCTAACATTTTGGCTACCTATGAGGCCATGGCAACCCTTACGGACAACACAGTCCTCAAGATTGAGAACAAAAGCGCCGTTGGGCAGGCGTATGTGCGGATTCTTACGGACGCCTTCGCGAACGGGAATGCAGCCAATTTGGGAGCTGTCGCCTTCAGTAAGCCGCAAATCGAAAAGAAGGCTTACTGCACGTCCTGGCAGCCGGACGGCGTCACCCGGTCAGCCGAGGCTGTCTCCCTCTCCAAGAAGGCCATCAACCCGGCTAGGGGGACCGTCCGGTTCTGGTTCGAACCCCTGACCAGCCCGACAACCTGGGGGCGACTGCTGCACTTGGGGGCCTATAGCAGTCCACGCATCACCGACGAGCTTGGTATCTACTACGGCACAGGCTGGGGATGGAATCGGGTTCAGATCGCAATAGGCTCAACTGCGGGTGTGTACAACACTGCCAGTGCGACGATGCCGGGAATTTTCGTTGTTGGTCGCCGCTACTACTGCTGCATTCGATGGGAACTGCCGGGGCACATCCAAATCACCCTGTTTGACCCGTCTTCCGGGGTATCGGGAACGGCCTATAGTTCGCCGGTTCTACCCACAACGGCCGCACCGACGTTTGACGCATATTCAACGGCTTTCTTGGGCTGCTACAACGCCGCCGGGGGTGACTTGAGTAACGTCATCATCGACGACTTCCTCGCCGAAGACGTCGAATGGAACGACGCTCAGGTCGTAGCCGATTACCAGCGCACGTCCCCCGCCGTCCCCACGGAGCACACCATTGCCCTGCTCCCCTTCGACGGCTCCCTGACGTCTGACTACCCCAGTCAGGCGACGGTGGTAACCGAACCGGTGGACTTGACCCCGGTGGGTGCGGCGGCTACCAGCGTGGTCACCTGGGCGGCCGACGCCCCGGCCGGCACTACCGTCGCCATCGAGGCCAGCGTGGACGGCGGCCAGACGTGGGAGGTCTGCCCGGTCGATGAGGGCGGGATACCGGTCATCCACGTGGGCGAAGAAATGACCGGCAAGTCCCTGCTGATTCGGGCGGTGCTGGCCGCCGATGACCCCGCAGCAACGCCGGTTCTGCACAGCCTGGCCGCCCGGGTGCTCCCGAATGAATGGGTGGCGATGGGCACCTTCTGGTCAACCGAGTGGCAGGCCCACGATGACACGGTGGAAGCCCAGGTCATCGCCCGGGACCGGCTGGAGCCGCTCCGCAAGACGACCTATCAGAGCAGTGTCGTGGTGGCGAACGCCACCCTGTACGACCTGGCCGTGGCCGTGTTCCAGGATGCCGGGCTGGAGGCCGGTGAGTACTATGTCGACCTGGCCCTGCAGGCCATTACCGTACCCTACGCCTGGTTCGAGCCGGTGAGCCACCGTGAGGCCCTGAGGCTAATCGCCGAGGCAGCATTCGCCCAGGTCTACTGTGACCGTGACGGCGTAATCCGTGTGGACGGGCCCGGTGCCGGGTTTGGGGCATCAATCGCCCTGGAGATCACGGCCGACGACTACGTCCGGCTGAATAACCCGATGCGGCCCGACCAGGTGGCAAACGAGATCCTGGTGGACACGCAGCCGCTCAAACCGGCCGCCGCCCCTGAGGAAGTCTACCGGAGCAACGAGCCTATTACCGTGCCACCTGGGCAGAGCCTCGTGGTCACGGTCCACTACTCCAAGACGCCGGTTATCGACGGCGTGGCATCCCTGGAGGGGGCCGGCGTGGCCATCGACGCAGCCACCTACTACGGCTGGGGGGCGGAGATCACGCTCAGTAACGCCGGCGGCGTGCCGGTGGATGTCACGTTGGTTGTCACCGGCCGGCCTCTCTCCGTGCAGAGCAAGGAGCGGGCCGCCGCTCGCGCTACATCGAGCATCACGGAGAACGGCGTCCTGCGGTACAAGTTCCCTGACAATCCGCTGGTTCAGGCGTTGGCCGTGGCCCAGCAGATCGCAGATCAGATCCTGGCCAGCGCCAAAGACCCGAGGCGGGATCTCAGCATCGATTGGCGGGGCAACCCGGCCCTGGAGCTGGGGGACAGGGCAACGGTCAAGGCTCGCGACTACCACGTGATCCGTCAGCAGATCGACTGGGCCGGGGCACTCTCGGCTACGACCACAGGGAGGAGGGCGACGTAGCGTGAGCACCGAGCCTGTCGGCTATCAGAACCCGAAGACGAACTGGGGTGCACCTGACGCCCCCGGCCCGGCCGACTTCATCCGGATAGAGGGTAACATCCAGGCGATTGAGAGCGGGGTCCGGACGGTGGACCCCGCTCTCGCCGGCGCCGCCAATCAGGGTACCATCCGGCAGTTCCTGTCATGGATCGTGGGCAAGCTCGCGGCCATCATTGGCGCTGAATGGTTCTCGGCGCCGCCCACAACGCTTGTTGAGGCAAAGGCCCACCACGATGCAGAGGCCCCGCACACCGGCCACGAAACGCCGGCGGGAGCCCAAGCAAAGGTTGATGCGCATAAGAACCAGGCCGTTGACGCCCACGATGCAGCCGCCATCTCCTATGCTGGTGGTACAGGCATATCAGCGACTAACGTCGAGGCCGCGATTGACGAACTGGCCACGGAGAAGTCTAACGTGGGGCATGGCCATGCGGCGACGGAGATCTCATATGCCGGATCCGCGAATCTGTCTTCTACTAATGTGGAGGCCGCTCTTGACGAGTTGGACGCTGAGAAGGCGAGCAAAGCCCTAGCCAATAGTTGGACTGCGCGTCAGACCTTCCAAGGTGGAATTCAGGACGGAGACGGCAACCAAGACGTATCCCTCCTCCACGCGCTGGGTCTACAGATCGATACTCGCACGCTCGAACTGACGCGCACGGGCGGGGTCCTAACCAGTGTGGTCGAGAAAGACGGGGCCGCTACCGTGAAAACGGTCACGCTGAACCGGACGGGCGGCGTATTAACCGGTGTCGTCACGGTTGCAGGGGGCAAGACTATTACACAGACACTGAATCGGACAGGTGGCGTCCTGACTAGCGTTACCAAAACCGTGGTATAGGGAGGGGAACCTACCTGGACGCCATATTGTACTCCCTTGCCGAAGAGGCCCTTAGAGGTTCATTTGATCGAGGGCCTTGGGTATCACGTGGGGACCGACCTACGGCAGCGGGCAACTATCGGCAGACCGCCGCCTGCGGAAGTGTGGTTGATGGTTGCCTGCACATCTGTGGGTCAAGGGATAGCGTTGACCATAGCGTCTACGACCCGGTAACGAACACCTGGACCAGCAAGGCGAACACTCCCCAAGCTAGGAATTATGCCGGAGCGGTGGAGTACAACGGGTTGATTTACCTCGTTGGCGGGTGGTACGGAAGCTCAGCCATCCTCAGCACATACTCCTGGAACCCAGGAAGTAACTTGTGGACCCAGTTGGCGGATCTGCCGACGGGTGGCAGGTCTCTCGCTGGTGTCGCAGCTGCTGCTGGGTTTGTATTCATGTTTTGTGGGCATACCGGAACTACCGTCAGTGGGCGCGTCAATACTACGCTCCGGTATAACATTTCATCGAATACTTGGACGAGCGATGGCGCGGTATTCCACACAGTCGGACTGCACGGCGTGTTTGCAGCCACAAGCCCTTATGACGGATTGGTGTATGTGGGCGGAGGTGACGACGGCAGCGATGAACTAGCCATTTGGAAAGCCTGCGATCCAGTGTCAAACACTATGACAGCAAAAACTAGTTTCCCCGAGAGTGGTCGTGAAAGTGCGTTTATCGGAGCGTACAACCGTCTAATTGATGTGATAGGCGGTGCTGGTAGTGGTGCTGGTTCAACAAATGAACACTATCGTTTTGATGTGGGAACCAATACCTGGGTTATCCTGCCGGTAGCTAGTTCAAATGTGTCTGCAGGCCCTGGAGGGTACGTAAACGGATACATGATCTATTGCGAAGCTAGTGCTACGTTAGGTGAGAAAGCGACGTTTACCTATAAGATACAAACGGAGATGGAAGAGAAGCTTGCACTTCTCGCCGATCTCATCGCAGCCCTAACATAAGGGGGGGTTTCAAATGTTGAATGCCTTGCATGTTCTGGAGCGGGCCCGGAATCTGGGCAGCCAGGCGACACTGACCACGGTTCAGGATGCGCTGGCCGCACAGGACTACGCCGCGAAGCGGACTGCCCATCGCACTCGCTACCGTGTGGAAGTCTGGGATCGTCTGACGCCCATCAACGGGGTATCAGCCGAAGCGATCCTGGCAACCCGGCGGGATATTCCGACCGAGGGTGTCGTCTATCTGGTCTACAAAGATGACGCACTCCTCTACTTCCAGCCCCACCAGCCGGGGGTGGCGGGCATTATGCCCGTGACACTGGAGGCCCTGCCTTCGATCAGCGAGGGACACGTCCTGCAACTGGTCGAGGCGGACGTCGACGAAGAGGTCCTCACTGCCGTGCTGGAGGCGCTACTGCAGTAAAGGGCAGGCGCCGGGATGCTCTCCGACGCCTGACGCATTGCAGGTCTGAACTAGTTGGGCACCCCGGCCGGGGTGCCCTGCTGTATGTATGCGACGGGCCCTGGCGTAAAGACGGAGGTGGGTACCATGTTGTTCGGCCTAGCAGAGATCACCGGTTCTGAGCTGATGCAGTGGATCAACACCTCTTTCATGGCTGTGGCCATCGTCCTTTTCGCCCTTGGCTACATCGCATCGATGAAAGTGGTCCGCGACGAAATGCTGTCTCCCCTGCGGGCGGAGAACGCCCTGCTCCGGGAGCTGCTCAAGCAGGCCCTCGAAACCAGTGAACGGCATGCAGAACTCATCGGCCAGATGCTGGAGGAACGAGCCAAAGGAGGTGATAACCGGTGACCATCCTGCAGCCGCCCGCCATCACCAGCCCGCTTACCCCTGCCCCGAACAAGGCCGGATCCACCAAAGCCTTCGAGCCAGACCCCGACCTGGTCGCCTTGCAGGTCCGGATGCAAACTCTGCAGGAACGCACAAAGCGGATGGCCGCCATGGTGTCCGAAACAACCCAGCGCCCGGCGTACTAACGCCGGGCCATCTTGTTGGGAGGGATCCATGCATGTCCCGAGTGCAATTGCTCCCCCATGTCTGTGAGGAAAAGCTCGTCTCTGTCCCCGCCGAGCTGCGCGGCGGCATCAGCCAGGGCATCCGCCTCATGGGTGCACCGGTCATGTGGGCCGCCGACTGGGACGGCCGGGGCGTTGCCGTCGGGGTGATCGATACCGGCATCGACGACGGCCACCCGGATCTCCGCGGCCAGGTCGTCGGCCGCCGCGACTACGTCAACGACGGTGAGCCTGCCGCCCTGTGGCACCCGCACGGTACCCACGTGGCCGGCATCATCGCAGCTGATGGTGAGCTGCAGGGTGTGGCCCCGGGCTGCAAGCTTCGCGACTATCGGGTGCTCGACAAGAACGGCTACGGCGAGTGGCCGGCGATTTGCCAGGCCGTTCGTGACGCGGTCACGGATGGCTGCCAGATCATCAACATGTCCCTCGGCGGCCCTGAGGATGACCCGGGCCTGCATGACGCCATTCGGGCGGCCGTGGCTGCCGGCGTCACCGTTGTGGTGGCCGTGGGTAACGACGGGGCCCAGCGGATCAGCTACCCTGGGTACTACCCGGAGGTGATCGGCGCCGGCGCTGTGATGATCCGGCCCGACGGCCTAGTCATGCGGAGCTGGTTCTCCAACACGAACCCCGAGGTCGACGTCTGCGCCCCTGGTCAGGACGTAATCAGCTGCGCCGCCGGCGGCGGGTATCTGGCCATGTCAGGCACGTCGATGGCAAGCCCCCACGTTGCCGGCAAGGCTGCCCTCGAAGAGCAGCGTGGCCGGGCTCGCCTCGGCCGCCCGATGAGTGAGCCGGGCCGGTGGGAGGCCATTAAGGTCAACACCATCGACGTGATGATGCCGGGCGTGGACACGTCGACCGGGGCCGGGTTCGTCTCCGCTCTCCCGGTGTTCCCGGTCCGCCGGCGGATTGAGCTGCAGAAGGGCAACCGCGAAATGCTGGTTGACGGTGGGGCCGTCATGCTCGATGTGCCCGCGCAGATCATCAACGGGCGGTTCGTAGCCCCGTTCCGGGCGATGGCGGAGAACGTCGGCGGCACAGTCGGCTTCGATGAGAAGACCATGGTAGGCTCGGCCGATTTCTGGCTCCTGCCTGGAATGGAGGTGTAGCCCATGCGCGCTGTGGTAAACGGCCAGGTCATGCCGGCACCGGAGATCAACGAGGGCGGCCGGGAGACCGGCTACGCCGACCTGTTCATGGTGATGCGGGCCTACGGAATTCCCCTCCGCATCGTGGAAGGGCAGCCCATGGTCGCCCTTCGTGCATTCGCTGAGGCCCTCGGGCAACCCGTCGAGTATGTGGCCGGCGAGGAGACGGTCTACATCGGCAATCGGCAGCCCGATCTCCCGTCGGATCCTGTCGGGGCTGACGTCGCCCCGTGGATCCCGGTGAACGCCCCGATCCGGAGTACCGATTCCGCCCGCTCGCCCGCCCGCCTCCAGCTGATCATCCGGCAGTTCCGGGTTGCACAGAACTACCGGTATCAGCGGAACCGCCAGGGCCAGGATGAGACCTACTGCAACATCTTCCTGTGGGACGTCACCCGGGCCATGAACGCCGAGATCCCGCACTGGGTCACTGCAGACGGCGAGCCGGCCGGGCCGGGCCAGGCGGGTGCCCGCGAGTTGGATGCCAACGCCGTGGTTCTGTGGCTCCGCCAGTATGGTCCGGCCCACGGCTGGCACCGCGGCTCCTATGGGGCAGCCATGGCCGGGGCCAACGCCGGCCGCCCGGCCGTCATGGTCTGGCATAACCCGGGCGGGATTGGACACGTCGCCGTGGTCCGGCCCGGCACCGGGCACGCCAAGAAGGGGATCCCGATCGCCCAAGCGGGCCTCACCAATTTCGATGATGGGTTCGAGTCCGACGGCTTCGGGGCCCACATGGCCGAGGCCGAATTCTACATCCACCCGTAGACGCCGGCGCAAGCCGGACACCTGAAAGGAGTAGTTCCTGTGGGACACGAGAATGTCTTGATCGAGTTCCTGAAGAGTACCCTGCCGGCCGTCTTGGTGACCAAGGCTCTCACATTCGCTCCTGTGGTCGTCGCCGTCATCGGCCTGATCATGCAGTGGTTCTCGTGGGCTGAGGCGCGGAAACGCTGGCTTGCACCCCTGCTGGCAGCCGTACTGGGCATGGCCGCCGGATTCCTGGCCGTGGGCATGGACACCAGCCAGCTGATGCTCGCCGCCGCCGTGGGCCTTCTGATCGCTCTGACGGCGATCGGTGGGTACTCTACTGGTAAGAACGTGACCCAGGCCGCAAAAATGTCGCTCGCGCTACATTCCGAAAAGAAGATTGCAGCCGCCGCGTTGGTGAGCGCCAGCATCCCGAAAGTCCCGATGGGCACTCCCGTACTGTACAGACTTTTGAATGGGGAGCAACGCCCTGCCCTTGTGGTCAGATCGTGGAGCCCGGGCTGCGCCAACTTGGTGGTCTTCCTGGATGGATCCAACGATACGGACCAGTGGCCGAACGGCCTGCCCGCAAGGACTCTCGAACGCTGGTGGGATCAGAAGGGCGAATCGCACGACAGCACGGCGGCGCCCCTCGTGGTATGGGCGACGTCCGCAGTCCAGGGCGACAAGCCGGGCCAGTGGAACTATCCGGAGCTGTCGGCCGCATCATAGCAGAACCACTACCCCCGGTCGCCCTCTCGTGGGTGACCGGGGGTTTTCCTTTTCCCCGGAGCCCCGTTCAGGGTTCGGGCTCGGCGCTGTGGACTCGGAACCTGCGTAGCACACAAAGGAATCGTTACAGGCCTAGAAGAATCCTTGACCTCGGAGGTGAAGGTGCAATGCAATTCACATTTAAGGTACTACTAGACTTGTGGTCAGAGAATCCACTCGCTGCTACATCCGTATGTATTGCGATTTTGCTGGGGTTGTTCCAGATAACGAAACACTTTTATTGGGATCCCAGAATCCGTCGACATGCGACCGCCCGGGCCGAGGTCTATGGTCCTCTGTTGCCGGAGGTGCAAGAGGTGATCCGGTGCCTGAAGGGGCTTGAACCTGGTCCCAACAGTACGTTCCAGCAACTGAGGAATTCCGGAAAACTTGATCTTGCGTGTTCAACCGCAAGGGATACGACCGCCAAGGCATACGCTGCCCTTGATGACTACAACCAGTGCCTTGCCCTCTGCAGGCAGGAATACGAAAGTTGCTTCAAAAGGATCCTGCAACCTCTACGGATTCCGCTTCCGATCGGTTCCTTGAACCCCGGAGGCGTCATATACGATCTACGTGACTTCATGATAGATCGTCCGGTTCCGAGAATCCCAAGTGAAAGCGAGGCCCTATTCCTCTCGCACTGGTACGGAGCTTGGGACGGATGGATTACACCCGCTGATCTGCGGCGAGCAGGAAAGACTGAGGAAGATATCATTACCCTCCTCGGCGCAGACATCAGGATCAGGCCTTCGTATCATAATCTGCGGAGCAAGTTGGATTTGGCATCACTCAAGTTTGCCGCGCTAAATGACCATCTCAGACGAGAAACGGGCCAAATGTAGGAGAAGCCCTCGGCCGCCCTCTCGTGTTTGACCGGGGGTTTTTCAATGGTGTGGGTCCCTGCGCCGCGCGCGGCACACCCGCCCGGGCAGGAAGGTGTCAACTTCCGGAGAATCTACGGGAGAGGTGGTGGCCGTGCCCCGGATCGTGAACAAACCGATAACGGTCACGCTCGAGGCCGGGATCCCGACGCGGTTCACCTCTATCTGCGGGAGATCCACCTGGTGGAGGAGGTACTCGACACCTGGGTCGAGGCCGGCCGGTGGTGGGAGCAGGAGAACGAGACGCAGACCTGGCGGATCCGGACACGGAAGGGAGGCGTGTTTGAGATCATCCAGGACGTCGGTACGAAGCAGTGGAAGCTATACAAGGTTTACGCTTAACCCCCGGGCCAGCTGGCGCCCGGGGGATTCGTTTTGAGGGTGATGGTGGGGGCGACTCCGCCTATCATAGTCTATATCTGACCTCTAATCAGCCGCAGCAGCGTCGAGCGAGGGCCATTCACCCCAAGTCCGTCCATCCAGGACTCGGCCGGCCGCCTTCTTGTTCATTCCGCCCCACTGCTTGAAGAAAAACGCCACCCCATTGGCTACACACTGATCCCGGATCAGCCTGACCCACTCCGGATCCATCGGTCTCGCCCCGGGTCCAGATTCCCCGCCAGCGATGACCCAGTGGATTCCTGCGACCGGGAGTTCGGGAATCGGCCCAAGGAGCGGCTCCACCGACAGGAAGCGAACCCGTGCAGGGATCGTCTGTAGATTCGCAATCCGCTCGACGACCTCTGCCGATTCCACGCTGGCGCCCATCCAGACATTCTCTGGCCATGGCAACAAGTGCGCCACAGCGCCGGCCCGATCGGTGCGCTTCGTCAGGATTTGAAAGGTATGGTGGCGGGCTGCCACCATCGTCTTAAACACCTGGCCGATATACTCCGTTGGAACGTCGGGGTGAAACAGGTCGCTCATGGAGTTGACGAAGATCCGCCGAGGCTGGCGCCAACTGAGAGGAAGAGCCAGCAGATCGGGATGCAACGTGAGTTCGAACCCATTGGCGTAGCGAGGATTGCCCATGGCCTGAAGCCTCTTGGCCATCCGCTCGGCGTAGCAGTTCTTGCAGCCTTGGCTGATCTTGGAGCACCCTGTCACCGGGTTCCATGTCGCCTCCGTCCATTCGATGGACGAGTTGGCACCCATTGCAATCCCCCCTCATGAGTGTTCCGAATATATGTTCGCTACACCTTGAAGCGAATCCTTGTTCCGTCCGGGTAAGTGCACCGCCGATTTCTCGGCGTGGGGACCTCGATAAGCCCGTCCCGCTCCATCGGCGCGAGGGTCCGGTTTCTCAGGTGCGAGGAAAGGTAGTTAGTCTTCACCAGCACATTGCGCTCCAGGTCTGCGATGCTCACCAACTGGCGGCTGAAGGTCGTGAGAAGGTCAGTCCGCAGGGGGCCGAGGTCGGGGTTCTCGCCGAAAAGGAACATCTGGTGAGCGTGCCGGTCAGAGAAGGAGTAATCCCCTGACGGCGAGACTTTCCACATAGACGATTTCATCTTATCTAGGCCGGAAATATGATTGGTGCCGAAAACGAGGTAATACGACGTCTGGTTCTTCATGTCGACCATGCGGAAGCTCCAGACAAACTGGGCCACGCTGCGGAGCTGCTGCTCGTACAGCCCGACCAGGAAGTCCTCGCGCTCAGCCGGCGTCTCGTGCTGCTCCCATTCGCGCCAGGCCACCGTGCCGAAAAGCTCGTCTAGGTGCTCCGGGAGTTCTCCCTTGAAGCGGTTAACCCACTGATACATCAGGTTGACCATGACTTCACACTTCGGGTTAGCCATGTAGCGCCGGATGACGTGGAAGGGCGTCTGGGAGATGCCAAACGGGTCAACGAACAGGAAGGTGGGCGCAAGTACCTTCTGATTACCGTCGGCGGCGTCGAGCATGGAGGTGACTGCAGCGTCAAACGTTCCGGTGATGCAGTACGGGTGGATGTGCTCGGGGAGTGGCTGGTAACCAGCAATCAGACTCTCCAGGTGCTCTTTCCGTTCACGGTCCTTGTCGATGAAAACGAAGTTCATTGTGGTCTTCGACAGGTCGTCCTTGTGGTTAAGCGCTGTCTCGAGAGCGACGATCGGAGACCCCTTTTCCCCTCCTGTGTACTGGCCCGGGCCTGAAAAGGCGTCGATATAGTTCACCTTTGTAACATCGCGGCTGTGAGCCAGAATCGGGAACCAGGCCTTGAGGTACTCCTCCACGATGCGGATCTTGGCTAGCGTGTGCGGGTTCGCTTCCCACAATGTTGACGTTGTGGCCACCAAGTACACCTCCATATGACCGTTCCGCTAGTAGCTATTCGCAGTGCGGCTTTCCTTGCCGTTTCGCCCTGCGTCTTCCGCAAATTCCGCAACTCAACCATACCACTGTAAGAATATACGAACAAGTGGAAAGGGATCAGTGCATGGTGCAGCGCCGTGACGACCGACGACTCTTCTCTCGGTACCCACATAAAAACCCCAGGCACCCGCGTAGGGCAAGCCTGGGGTTTTCCACATCTCTGGGGCGCCTTCGCGGGGCACCCCATCCGGAGGTTCGGTGCGGCCCCCGGACGTCCGGGAACGGGGGACCGCTCCACTGTCACATACGTGGTTCGGCGGCTGGAGGTTCGGTGCCGCAGGCGCCGTCCCGGGGGAAGGGAACTCGAACGGCGCAGATCACCCTTGCCGTCTCCGGCGCAAGGCCGGAACGACGTAGAACCGGTACACTCCGAGAGCTGCAAACCCCACCAGAACCAGCGGCCATACATACTCGCGCATTTTCCCGCCCTCCCTACCAGACCGGTTGCCCGTCTGCGTCGTAGCTGACGATCCCTAAGTCCTGCCAGTATGTGCCGTTGTCCATCGTCTTGAGGAGGATTGAGCCGTCCTCCTTGACCACCACGAGGTTTCGGTACACACGCCGATCACCGTTGCTATCGGGGTTTCCCAAGACATCGACGAGAATGTTGGCGTCCCCGGCATCCGGGATGTCGAATGCAACCGCCGTCCCCAGGCTGACCAAACCATCTCCGAACGCTGCAAGCGATTTGGGAATGACGACACTGCCAGCCGTGGCCACACTGGTGGCGCCGGCCGTCAGTGTGCCGCCACCCAGCACGAAGCCCACCGACCACGAAACGGTCGTGTTAAATAGCCACTGCAGCTGAGAGGTATGCATGTAGCCGCTGACCTTCATCGGGCGCCCGAGACGATCCCAGAAGATCAGCTCGGGCCGGCCGCGGGCGCCCCGCACGGTGGCATACCGTACGTTGTCACCCACATGGGTTGAGTCCAGCACCTGATAGTGAGAAAGCGGCACCCACGCCCTAATGTGAAGAGCCGGACCCGCTTGGCCGGGCGCAACCAGGCGGACGCCACCATACCTGGCTTCAAGGTCAGCCGCCTGACCAGCCAGATCCCAGAATGTCGCCGTGTCCTCCAGGAGGGCCGCAACCGTCATTTGATTCTTAAGGCTGATCATCTCATAGTCCACGGTACTGCATCCGATGCCGATCATTGTGTCCGGGTCATAGTAGCAGGAATTGTGATGGGCCAGGGCGGAAGCGGGGAGCAACGCGACCAGTAATACCATGATACCGCACACCGTTTTCTTTTTCCAGTCCATGGTAAACACCTCCCGTTTGGAAGATGCTACCTTTTCGTTTGAACCACCTTTCTACAGCCGCGACATTCGTTCGACGAGGTTCGACAGCAAGGGAAAAAGTGAACCCCCGTCCTCCTTAGGGAAGACGAGGGTATTCTGTCGCTCCGCCCCGCGACAGGCCGGGGCCCGCGGCGGGGGTGACTGGGGAGCGGACGCCGGCCGGGGCCGGCGGACAAGTCCATATTACCACGCAGTCGTCTACCTTGGTGGAAAAATTTGCTTTATGGGTGCGCTGTTCGCTTGCTGTTTGGTGGCTAAACCACCATAATTGGTAATAGCATCCACTACCTGCGTGACTGGGGGCATGGGGATGGGCTCGGGAATCGATAGCCTGCGTGAGTTGTACGACGCCCGCAGGCTGGAGGAGGCGTGGCGGGAGTATGAGCAGCTACGCCAGATCGGACCAGTTGAGGCCGAGGGGCACCTCCTGGGCGCCCTGGCGGCCCGACGAAAAGGGGATCTACGGGGCGCCCGCACAGCGTTCGAGCGGGGGCTTGATCTTGCACCCACCGGGCGAGTGCTTGGCCAACTGCGAATGACCTACGGCGCTACCCTCCGGGAGATCGGAGACACGAGCGCCGCCATCGAAATGCTCGAGCTTTTTCTTGCCGACATGGACCTGTACCCGGAGCTGCGCCCGGTGGCCAACGGGGCCGGTCACCACAACCTGGCCTTGGCGTACCGGACCGCCCGGCGGTTTGACGAAGCTCGACAAGCCTACGAGACGGCCATCCTCGACTTCAGAGCCGAGAACCTGTTGAACTACCTCGCCTGGAGCTGCCTGAACCTTGCCTGGCTCTGCTGCCTGATGGGCGATGCCGAGCGGGCAGAAGACGCCCTGGCAGAAGCCGAAGGCGTTTGCGATACCGAGGAACTTCGGTGGCACCTCCAGATCGGAATCGCATTCCTGGAGGCGACAACGGCCCGCCCGACCGACGCAATAGAGCGGTGCGAAGGCATCGTCAAGAAGGCAGAAAGCGCTCCGCCCGAGGTCGTAAGTCACGCATACTGGCTGTCCGGACGCATAGCTCTGGCAGCAGGACAAATGGATGCCGCTGAGGGGCTGGCCGGCCAGGCGGTTGATTGGGCGATCAGAGCCAAGCACGATGTCCGACCACTGCAAGATGCTAGTGAACTGCGGCGGGAGATACATAAAGCGAAAGTGGAGAAACAGCGGGGGGCTTAGCCCCCTTTCCACGAAGATGGTTTTCGCTGGCAGCGAAATCGAGGAGGTATGACACTTGAAGCGTTTGGTCATTCTTGCCCTTGCGGCTATTTTGGTCCTGGGTGTTGTCGGCACGGCGGCGGCCGAGGGCGGCTCGATCGTCCCCTGGTCGGCAAGATCGATCAAGGTCAAGCCCATGGAGGGCGGCTCCATCGTTCCTTGGTAATCGGCGCCCCTGCTCTCACGTTCGAGGGCAGGGGCGTTTTCGCGTCCGCCGGCGCAAATGCATGTCTCGCAAGGCTCAGGCGATACCGAGAACAAAACATATACCCGAAGATGTGCCTTTCACCGTGTTTGTCGACTGCCCCGGGGCAGTGATGGGCCAGAACGCCCAGGTCACGGCGCGCATCGTCAAGCTGAGCCACAGCCTGGAGTTCTGCCAGGAGCTGGTGCAGCGGGCGGTCCTGCAGTTCCTCGTCCGGGTGACGGAGGACTGCCAGGTCAACGCCGTGCTCGATTCCGAGGGTCCCCTGGTCAAAGCCGAATGCGTCATCGGCGAGACGACTAAGGCGATTACCGTCGAGAATTGTGTCGACCTGGACCGGCGGGCCAAGAAGATCCGCGACGTCCAGGTAGCCCTGGAGCACGTCGTAGCCGAGGCCTCTGACGGCCAGGTTCACCTGCAGGGCCTGATCGTCAAGTCGATCTTCTACATCTCGGAAGATGATGTGGAGTTCTTTCAGGAGGAGCGGGTCCCGTTCTCGGCCATGGTCGAGGTGGCGGGCGCCGAGCCGGGCGACAACGTCAGCCTGAAGGCGCAGATCCTGCGGGTCGACCGCTTCCTCTCCAACGGCCGTCAGGTGCGGCAGCGCATCGTCCTGTCGGTCTTTGTGAAGGTGACCCGCACCTGCGAGCTGAACGTGGCGGAAGATGTCAACGGCCCGCAGGTAATGGCCTCCCGGGTCATCAGCACCAACTCCCGCCAGATCCTGGTGGAGAATGCGGCCGACTTGAACCGGCCGGCCCGCAAAATCCAGGAGATTCAGGCCCGGGTCGAGGATGTCTCCGTGGAGATCATTCCCAACAAGGTCATCATCACCGGTGTTCTGCACAAGCAGATCTTCTTCGTGGCCGACGATGACCTGGTGCGCCACATGGGCGAAGACATCCCATTTACCACCTTTGTCGACCTGCCCGGCATAAAGCCCGGCGACAGCGTCAACATCTCCCCCATCGTCGAGCACGTGGGCTTCGAGCTATGCGACGCCCTCTGCGACGACAGCTCCTCCAGCGATTGCAGCTGCGACGATCACTCGGGCACCTCGGGCTTCGATCCGTGCGACCCGTACGTCGAAGAGCCCGAATCCCCCATCTTCCGCCGCCTGATCCAGCGTACGGTGATCCAACTGATCGTACGGGGCAGCGAGGAGCAGGCCATCCGCCTTGCCACCGCCGCACTCCCGGCCACCATCGTCACCGGGACCACCTGCTGAGCCTGACCGGGCGCCCGCCCTTCGGGGTTGCGCAAGAGGGTAGAGGGGGACTGGGCCAGTGGAAAAACCCTCATCAACCTACGGGTTGGTGAGGGTTTTTCCTGCCTGCAGCGGCCCGTTTCCATGCGCGGAGGCACAGTTGGTGGTAGCCAACTCTGGTAATTGCCCGCCTACCTGGCCTCCAGGACGCAGGCTCGAAAATGTCACTTACACCGGGGTGATGACCGTCGACTCCCCGGACTACACCTGGAACGGCAGCGCGTATCAGGCCGACGTGCCGCCGTACAAGGCCGGCAGCGTCGTCATGATCCCGCTGCGGGTCGTAGCGCCGGCTCTGGGGTTTGGTCTGGCCTTCAATTCGGCCGACCGGACGGCAACCCTTCAGTGGTTTGAATAGCGGACGTTCAAACGAGGACACCCCGCCGTACCGCGCGGGGTGTCCTTCGTTACCTACGCTTCGATCTTCGTGCCCAGCACGGTGAGGAACTTGGCCATCCAATCCGGGTGGGCCGGCCAGGCGGGCGCCGTCACCAGGTTGCCGTCCACGAAGGCCTTGTCCACGGGGATTTCGACATACTTGGCGCCGGCCACCTTGACTTCCGGCCCCACGGCGGGGTAGCAGGTGCAGGACTTGCCCTCGATCACGCCGGCGGCTGCCAGAATCTGCGGACCGTGGCAGATCGCTGCGATGGGCTTTTTCGCCTCGGCGAAGTGCCGCACAAGCTCCAGGACCTGTTCGTTGAGCCGCAGGTACTCGGGCGCCCGCCCGCCGGGAATGACCAGTGCATCGTACTGCTCAGGCTTGATCTCCGCAAACGTCGCGTTCAGCAAGAAGTTGTGGCCGGGCTTCTCACTGTATGTCTGGTCGCCCTCAAAGTCATGGATGGCTGTCCGCACCTTCTCACCGGCCTGCTTGCCGGGGCAGACCGCATGAACGGTGTGGCCCACGCCGAGCAGGAACTGGAAGGGAACCATGGTCTCGTAGTCTTCCGCAAAGTCGCCCACCAGCAGCAGGATCTTCTTGACCGTCATCGGCAACCCGCTCCTCTCTGTCTTCCCCCCACGGGGATTTAGGGGCGGAGGAGACTTCGGCACGCAACTCTGTATTCCTTCATAATTAACGCTATATATACAAAGAGTCCGACAGAGGGCGGTACTCGCATACCAGTAGAGGGGAGGGGGTGCGGGCGTGCTGGCCTATCGGGCGCGGCTGGACGAGTCGGCTGAAGTGATCGTCTCCGTGGCGGTGCGACTCCGCCCCGTCGCCGGCGGCCTGGGCACGCATCGCCCGTCAGCGAGCTGCCTCGTTGTCATACGCTATGCCTGCGCCGGCGGCCGCCTCCGCCGCCATCGGGGCGCCCTGCCCGTCGACCTGCCGCCCGGCACCGCCCTCCGGGTGGCGGCGTTCCAGCTGTCGGGCTCCGAAGCGTTCATCACGCTGCGCCCGGCTCCGCCCCCGCCCCGGGGCGCCGGCAATGGTGCGGCCGTCATGGATCGCTTCACCCTGCCGCTCGGGCTGCAGGCCTGGGGCGTCACGGCGCTCAGCGGAGCGGAGATCGCACTGCGGCTCATCTGCCGGGGACGGGAGCAGGAGTTGGTGCTGCGCGGCGTTGTATACGTGACGCTCCACTCGCCGGGCGGGGCCTTCCGCCTGCGCATTCCTTTCCTGCGGATCCTCGCAGCGGTCGTCCCCGCTGGACTGCACTGGAGAGCAATGGGCGGCGTCACCGGCCTGCATGCCCGGGTGGAGCCGGGCGGCAGGATCGCTGGCGAATTGGTGCTGGCCGTCCGCTGCGAAGGGCGCCCTCGCCCGGCTGCCAGGCTTCAGCCCCCCTTCGCGTTGCTGCACGAAGTGACGGGCACGATTGCGCGGCTGGCCGCCGAGCCAGCCGGCCCCGGCCACTCGGTGGTGCGGGGCGCCCTCGAACTGGACATGTACGGGACGGATGACCAGGGCCGCAGCAGGTGGGCGGGGCGGACGCTCCCGTTCTCGGCCTTGCTGGCCGTCGCAGGTGAACGCCTGGAGCCCTTTGCCCGCATCGAGCGAATCCGCCATAACATCTCCGCGGTGCAGGCAACACTGGAAGTGGGCGTGACCGCCCTCCGGCCCGAGACGGTGCAGCTCGGGGCCGCACCGTTCCGGCTCGAGCGGATCCTCGGGACGGCTGTGACGACGCTGGTGCTGTCACAACCCGTGAAGGAGGACGGCGAACGGTCTGGAAAGCCGGGCACCACGGAACGGCGGGACGGGTTTCTGCCCGTGCCCGGCCCCGCCGCCGGTTGGGAAGAAGTGGCCGTGGTGATCAGCGCGCCTGGTGTGGAGCCGCTGCGCGGCGCCAGCCGCTGGAGCGTGCGGGCCGCTCTGGGCGGCACTCCGGCCGGCGAGGCTCCCTATCCGGCGCCCCTTCGGGCGACCACCGGCGGCACGGCGGAGCTGGCGGAGGGGCAGGCGCTGGCAGTGATCCCCGCACTGGTTGCCGCGAACTCTGCCGGCATGCGGCTCAGGACGACCCTGGTGAGAGGCCCCGCCCTGCCCCTGGCTGGCGAGCCGAGAGCAGGCGAAAACGTAAAAGGCGACCTAACGCTGCCGGGCGAGATCAGTGCCGTCACTGGGTTGCGTGTTTTGGACAGCGGCGAGATTGCCGCGCTGATCAAAGCAAAACACGCACTGATGATCAACGGGCAGATTGCCGCAATGGCCGGGCGCCCGGTCGCCGCGACGGCATTTCCGGTTGTGCACGACGGGCAGTGGCAGTTGCGCGTGGTGATTACGCAGGCAAAAGATGGCCGCGCAGAGAGATAAACCCGCTGGACAGTAAGCCGTGCGCGTGATAGAATCGTTTCTGTCCCTGAGATGGTCGCTTAGCTCAGTTGGTAGAGCACGTGCTTTACACGCATGGGGTCGGGGGTTCGAGTCCCTCAGCGACCACCATTGAAAGTGCGGGGGGGTCTGTCGACCCCCCCACACCGCCCCCCCAACTGTCATTGTCGCCTGCACGGGAGCGCTATCGCTACTCCCGTACGGCTTCCGGGAGGGCGCCTTACTTCGTAAGGCCCTCGGGCGAGTCGCCTCACTGCGTGAGGCTTCAGGGCAAGTCGCCTCACTGCGTGAGGCTTCAGGGCAAGTCGCCTCACTGCGTGAGGCTTCAGGGCAAGTCGCCTCACTGCGTGAGGCTACGAGGCAGGTCGCCGGCACTTCGTGCGGCTACGAGGCAGGTCGCCGGCACTTCGTGCGGCTACGAGGCAGGTCGCCGGCACTTCGTGCGGCCACAAGGCAGGTCGCCGGCACTTCGTGCGGCTCCGCTAGTATACAAAAACCCCGCCTAGGCGGGGTTTTTCAGGCTGCTGACAAACCCCGTCAGGAATCGTCCTGACGGGGTCATTTCATGCTTTTTCTTCTCTGTGGGCAAGGATAACGTGCAAGAGGGGCTAAGGCGGCTCCTCAGAGGGTGGTCTGCTGCCCTG
>Ga0196970_1000364_pt1 | contig 56924 bp, 49 predicted proteins | sample S1v_513CmetaG_FD_148672 | JGI IMG/M metagenome (GOLD analysis project Ga0196970, IMG submission 148672) | Soil microbial communities from Anza Borrego desert, Southern California, United States - S1+v_5-13C | ecosystem: Environmental > Terrestrial > Soil > Desert | place: USA: California...
CCAACAGGCGCTGCCCGGACCCGGTTTCGATCGGTGGCGGACCCGACAGAGGCCGTACCGGCCCTTGAGGGCAAACCGGGGAGCCAGGGTACCACCAGTCTGCGAGCCGCCGCAGTAACCCGCCCCAAAGCGAGCAGACGGTGGTACCCCGAAGGGTCCGTTCGGTGTGCCAGCTAGGGCCGGTGGGCCCGCCCGACTGGAGCCGCCGATCGGCGGTGCGTAGCCAGCAGGCGCTGCCCGGACCCGGTTTCGATCGGTGGCGGACCCGACAGAGGCCGTACCGGCCCTTGAGGGCAAACCGGGGAGCCAGGGTACCACCAGTCTGCGAGCCGCCGCAGTAGCCCGCCCCAAAGCGAGCAGACGGTGGTACCCCAAAGGGTCCGTTCGGTTTGCCAGCTAGGGCCGGTAGGCCCGCCCGACTGGAGCCGCCGATCGGCGGTGCGTAGCCAACAGGCGCTACCCGGACCCGGTTTCGATCGGTGGCGGACCCGACTGAGGCCGTACCGGCCCTTGAGGGCAAACCGGGGAGCCGGGGTACCACCAGTCTGCGAGCGCCCCCACCATAAGCTACAAGGAGTGAGCCCTCATCGACAAGGTTGTGATCTGCGCCGCCCTGACCGGCGTGCTGGCGAACCGGGCCCAGTGCCCGTCCATCCCCTACACCCCCGACGAGATCGCCGACGAGGCCCGGCGAGCGTACGAAGCCGGGGCCTCCATCGCCCATATCCACGCCCGAGAGGACGACGGCTCCCCCTGCTTCCGGCCCGAGCGCTATCAGGAGATCCTGAGCGCGGTGCGCGCCCGCTGCCCGATCATCATCAACTTCTCCACCGGTGCAGTCGGGCTCCCCAAGGAGGAGCGGGTCGCCCATATCCCGGTCACCCGACCTGAGATCGCAGCGCTGAACATGGGCTCCATGAACTACGCTATCTACTCCGCCAGACGTAAGCAGTTCCTCTTCGACATGGTCTTTGCCAACCCGTTCGAGGAGATTCGCTACTTCGTCCAGGTCATGCAGCAGGCCGGTGTGAAGCCCGAGCTGGAGTGCTTCGACCGGGGGCATATCGCCAATGTCGCGCCGCTGCTCGACCAGGGGCTGCTCGCCGCCCCGCTCCAGTTCAACCTGATCATGGGGGTGCTGGGGGGCATCCCTGCGACGGTGCCCGACCTGGTCCACCAGGCCCAATCGCTGCCGCCCGGCTCCTTCTGGCAGGTGACGGGCATCTCCCTCGACCAGTGGCCCATGGTCGGTGCGGCGCTCGCCATGGGGGGGCATGTCCGGGTCGGGCTGGAGGACAACTTCTACCTGTCGAGTGACCGCATGGCCGCATCGAACGCGGAGTTGGTCTCGAAAGCGGTCCGCATGGGTCGAGATGTGGGGCGGGAACCCGCATCGGTCGATGAGACAAGGAGGCTGTTAGGACTGAGAATCTAGGAGTTTGGGGGAGGGGGAGCGAGCATGGAGCGGCCCTGGCTGAGGTCCTATCCGGAGGGGGTCCGGCCCCACTTGGAGTACCCGGAGGTCCCGGTCTACCACTTCCTGTTTGACCAGGTGGCCAGACACCCCGATCGAACGGCATTGATCTTCTACGGCAAGAAGATCACCTACCGCGAATTCGGCCGCATGATCGACCGGTTTGCCGCAGGGTTGATCAGGCAACTGGGTCTGAAGAAGGGCGAGCGGGTGGGAATCATGCTGCCCAACTGCCCGCAGAACCTGATCGCCATGATCGGCATCCAGCGGGCGGGTGGGATTCCCGTCCAGTTCAACCCGCTCTATGTGGCCCGCGAGATCGAATACCAGGTGAACGATGCCGGCTGTCGGTTCTTCATTACCCTCGACCTTTTCTACGAGAAGGCGCAGGAGGGGGCGAGGGCGGTGGAGCGGCTGATTATCACCTCCATGGCCGACTTCCTCCCCTTCACGCTCTCCACCCTCTACCGCTTGAAGACGAAGGCCCCGAAGGCCGCTGGCACCATTCCGTTCCTGCGGCTGCTGCAGGAGAGCGCCGCCGGGTTCAAACCCGTGCCGATCGACCCGAGGGAGGACCCGGCCTTCCTGCTCTACACCGGCGGGACGACCGGCGTCTCGAAGGGGGTGATCTCGACCCACTTTAACGTGGTGGCGAACATCACCCAGATCCGGGAGTGGCTGGGCCGTGACGCCGAGGAGGGCGATACGGTCCTCGTGGTTCTCCCCATGTTCCACTCCTACGGCCTGACCGCCGCCGCCAGCTACGCCCTCGCCCAGGGCGGAACCTGCATTCTCGTGCCCCGCTTCGAAGCGGTCGAGGTGCTGAAGCTGATCCAGAGGTACCGGCCTACCTCGTTCCCCGGCGTTCCCACCATCTACACGGCGCTGTTGAAGGAGCCGACCCTCGCCAAGTACGACCTGCGGTCGATCGAGTTTTGTGTCAGCGCCGCCGCCCCGCTGCCGGTGGAGTTGCTCCAGCAGTTCGAGTCCATGACCGGCGCCAACATTCTGGAGGGCTACGGGCTGACCGAGGCCTCACCCGCCACCCACTCCAACCCCATGCACGGGCGGCGCATTCCCGGGAGCGTGGGGCTTCCCTACCCCGACACCGATGTGCGAATCGTGGACCTGGAGACCCGGGAAGACCTGCCGCCAGGCCAGGAGGGGGAGGTGCTGATCCGGGGGCCACAGGTCATGAAGGGCTACTGGAATAAGCCAGCCGAGACGGCCGAGGCCCTGGTGGATGGGTGGCTGGTCACCGGCGACATCGGTCGGATGGATGAGGACGGCTACCTCTATATCGTCGACCGGAAGAAGGATATGATCATCGCGTCGGGCTTCAATATCTACCCCCGTGAGATCGATGAGGTGCTCTACCAGCACCCGGCGGTCCTGGAGGCGTGCAGCGTGGGCGTGGCCGATGCTTACCGGGGCGAGACGGTCAAGGCCTTTGTGGTCCTCAAGCCGGGCGCCACGGCGACCGAGCAGGAGATCATCGCCTTCTGCCGGGAGCGGCTGGCAGCCTACAAGCGGCCCACCCAGGTAGAGTTCCTGCCAGAGTTGCCCAAGAGCGCCGTGGGCAAGGTGCTGCGGCGGGAGTTGGCCCGCCGGGAGCGAGAGAAGGCGGCCACCGCTGCCGCGGCGCAGAACTAGGAGGAGAACGTCATGGCAAGGGTCGCACTGGTGACAGGCGGCTCCCGCGGCATCGGGCGGGCGATTGCGCTGCGCCTTGCGGCGGATGGCGCCACGGTCTATATCGGGCACAAGCAGAACGCCGAGGCGGCGGCTGACGTCGCCCGGCTCGCCAGCCAGGTTGGCGGCCGCGGGGTCCCGGTCCAGGCTGACCTGGAGAGTGCGGAGGATGTCGCCCGCATGGTACAGCGGATCGCCCAGGAGGAGGGCGGGCTAGATATTCTGGTCGCCAACGCTGCAGCTACCGCGTTCAAGCCGACGCTCGATCAGCGGCTGCACAACATTCGGCGGACCTTCGCCCTCAGCGTGGACTCCTTTCTGCTCATGGTCACGGCGGCGGCTCCGCTCATGGCCGGGCGGCAGGCGTCGATCCTGGTGATCTCGGGCTACGACTCGATCCGGTATGTCCCGCTCCATGGGATCCTCGGGGCGGCCAAGGCGGCGCTGGAGTCCCTGGTCCGCACCCTGGCCGTGGAGCTGGCCCCCCAGGGGATCGTGGTGAATGGGCTCTGCCCGGGGCCGGTGGAGACCGACTCGGTGCGGATCATGTGCGGCGAGGCCTGGCCCGCCGTGGCGGAGGCATTGAGCCGGGCCACGCCGGCGGGCCGGGTCGGGCGCCCGGAGGAGATCGCCGGGATCGCCGCCTTCCTGGTGGGAGCGGAGGCGCGGTGGATCACCGGGCAGACGATCGTAGCCGACGGGGGGCTCACCCTGGTCTCTGGGCCGGTATCGATCTAGGCCGACTCAGCCCCGGTTCCGGGGCAAAGCAAAAGGCGCTGCCCCAGGGGCGGCGCCTCACCATCACACCCGATCCCGGGCCTCGTTCAGAATCAGTCCGCTGCACGAAATGATCTGCTGGCTCATTTCACAAGTCCCATCCGGTTCAGCGGCCAGAAGCGGAAGACCGCTCGGCTCCGCACCGCCGACTGGTCCAGCAGCCCCCACGAGTGGCTGTCATAGCTGTTGTTCCGATTATCGCCGAGAACGAAGAGCTTTCCCTCCGGCACGGTAATCTGCTGCATGACATAGTTCGGGGGCGCCTGAATATACGGCTCGACGAGCGGCTCGCCGTTCACGATTACCTTCCCGCCCTTGACCGCTACCGTGTCGCCGGGAAGGCCGATCACCCGCTTCAGGTAATCCTCTTCCAGCCCCAGGAACTGCTCCAGGACCGTTCCCTCCTCCTCAAAGGGCGGGAGGAAGACAATGATATCGCCCCTATTGGGGCCCGTGAAGCGGTAGAACAGCTTCTCCGCCAGCAGGCGGTCACCGGGCTGTACCGTGGGGACCATGGAGGGGGTGGGGACCCGGCGCGCTTCGGCCACCTCGGCTCGAATCAAGAGGGCCAGGACCAGGGCGATCAACAGCTCACGGCCCCACTCTCGCCAGAAGCTCTTCAGCATGATCACATCTCCTGTTGACAGCGTCTCACCCATATGACGAGATGCGGTCGCACAAGGTTCGTCCTCGGGGCGCGAACTTTTGCGCATGGTGGTTCGTCTACTTGCCTGCAGTCTTGAGAAGGAGGAACAACCATGTTCACCATCCGGCCGTGTGAGCCACGAGACTATGAGCGAGTCGCATGGGTACACAACGCCATTCAGCCCGAGCCGGAACTGCCGGAGCAGATGCGTGAAGAGGATGAGCGGGTGCGCTCAAAGCCCGGTGTGATCTTCCACCGGGTCGTCGCCGAGTCCCAGCAGGGCCAGGTGGTTGGCTACGGCTTCGCCGAGCACTACCCGTGGATGCCTGCCGAGCGCTGGGCGATCAAGGCGATGGTCCACCCCTCCGCCCGCCGCCAGGGGGTTGGGCAGGCGCTCTTTGACCATGTGAAGCGGCTGGCAGAGGAAGGTGGCGGGACGAAGATCGAGATCTGGGTCCGAGGCGACGACGAGGAGTCGATCGCCTGGTCCGCCCGGCGCGGTTTCTTCGTCGATCGCCGTCGCACCGAGTCTGTGCTCGACCTGAAGGAGTTCAGCCTCGCCAGGTTCGACGGGGTCGTGGAGCAGGTGGAAGCTAGCGGTATCCGCCTCGCAACCATGAGCGATGTGGATGATGCTCTCCTCTATCAGATCTGGGAGTTGGACGTGACCACCACCCGCGACATTCCGATCCACAACCCGGCCGATGGCGATGAGCCATGGGAGATGTACCAGGCCTTCTGGCGGGAGTTCAAGGATGAGCGGGTCGTCGCGCTCGCCTTCGACGGCGACCGTCCGGTTGGGATCTCCCTGCTCTTCCTGCCCCGGGCAGAGGGGGCGGGCGCCTACACGGGCTTCACCGGGGTCTACCGGGAGTACCGGGGGCGCAATATCGCCCTGGCCCTGAAGCTCCTCACCATTCGGGAAGCGATCAGGCACGGAGTTCCCCATATGCGGACCAACAACGACCCGGACAACCCGTCCATGCTGGCGGTAAACGCCCGGCTCGGCTACCGATTGGTGCCGGGTCCCTGCCGATTGCGCCCTGCGGGGTGGGAGGATTAGCCCCTACGACTGAATCACGAGAAAAATACTGGGCGGATACGCTATGTAACGTATTGCGGTTTGATTAACGGGACTCTAGACTGGTGACGGGAGTAGCTAACTGGTAGCGAATCCCAACTGCTCTCCTTGGGAAGGGGTTGCTTGATCTCACTATGGCAGGTCGTCGCGCCACCTCACTGACGCTCCGCATTGTACTGATCACCCTTCTGGCGGTATCAATCCCCGCAATCGGGCTCGTGGCCTCCAGCCTCTATCTCCGATCCGCTGTGAACGCAGACATGGACCGGCAGGCGACGGCCACCATGTCGCTGGCGGCGCAGGTGCACCAGGCTGTGATCGACGGCCGGCTCCAGATACTACGAGGCACCGCCGACGGCCTCTCAACCCACCCCGCATTGGTCACGCTGCTGGAGGAGAAGACCTCCCCGCATGCCCTAGCCGTGCTGGGCGCCATGATGCAGCAGCGGGCCGACATCTTCCTTGTAATCGACGCCAACGGCCTGGTCACCTATCGCTACGATGGCGAGCCGGGCGACCGGGTCGAGTACGGCGGGCTTATTTCAAACGTCTTCGTGCATGGCACCTCGCTCTCATCGCCGGAGCGGGTCAGTCTGCGCGAGCTTGAGCGCGAGAGCCCAAGGCTCCTGGAGCGGGTTCCGGTCGTTGGCGACGGCACGCAGGTGACAGACGGGCTGGCCCTGGTGGCTGTGGCACCTGTGCGCGACCACGCTGGGGAGATCCTGGGCGCCGTGCTCCTGGCCGACCTCCTGAACAACGACCACACCCTGGTGGATGAGGTCCAGGCGCTCTCCCCACAGGGCGTCCTTCTCCATGCCTCCCTCTACATGGATGGGGTCAGCATTGCCACCAACCTCAAGCGGTCCGGCAGCCAGGAGCGCGCCACCGGAGTGGCGGTAGATGGTTCTGTCCTGGAGGCGCTCAGCTCCGGCAATACCTACCAGGGGCGGACGCAGACCAGCGACGGCGAGTGGCAGCGGGCGATCTTCCGCCCCCTGACCGATCATGCCGGCAACGTGGTGGCCAGTCCCAGCGTAGGCATTGCCGAGCCTCACTTCCTCAAGATCATGGGGACATTCCAGACCGTGACCGAGGTGGGCCTCGGGGTCGGTGTTCTGGCCCTGCTGATCGGCTCCCTGCTCCCCTGGCTGGTCAACCGGAATATGCGGAAGCCGCTGCTCTCCTTCATGGTGGCGCTGCGCGAGGGCGACCTGACCACCACCTTTACCGCACCCTCTAACGATGAGGTCGGGCAGTTGGCCCACGGGCTGAACGGGCTATTGGCCAAGGTGCGGCAGGCGACCACCGGCATGGCCGATGCCGCCCAGCGAGCGGCCCACCTGGGCACCGACCTGCTGGCGATCACCGACGAGAGCCGGAGGCTGTCGGCCGAGATCACGGCCCGGAGTGAGCAGGGGGCGGAGACCGCCCGGCTCCTGGACCGCAGGGCGAGCGAGGCCTCCGATTCCATGGCCGAGCTGGGCCGGACCGCCACCGAGATCGCTCACGGCGCCCATGACCAGGCCAACCAGGCAGACCAGGTGACCGAAATGGTCCAGGCGATCGACCGGGCTCAGGGAGAGGCCCTCCGGCAGGGTGACGAAGCGCTCAGCGCTAGCCAGCGGACCTTCCATCTCGTCCAGGAGGGCGGTCAGGCGCTGGCCGCGGCGCTGCAGGGAATCGATCGGATCACGGTCACCTCAGGCCAGTCGGTGGCGCTGATCTCCGAACTGGCCCAGCACTCCCGTCAAATCGGGGAGATCTCCAGCGTGATCGCCGAGATCGCCGCCCAGACCGACCTGCTGGCGCTGAATGCCGCCATTGAGGCGGCCCGGGCAGGCGAGGCGGGCCGAGGCTTTGCGGTGGTGGCTGAAGAGGTCCGCCGTCTGGCCGAGCGCTCGGGCAAGTCGACCCAGGAGATCGAGCGGCTGACCGTCACCACCATGTCCTTGATCGAGCAGACCGCCCAGGCGGTGCGCCAGGGGCAGCAGGAGGCCCAGGCTGGTGCCGAGGCCGGTGCCAGGGCCCGGACAGCCCTGGATGAGATCCTGAAGGCCAGCCGGAACTCCGCCTCCGCGGTGGAGGCGATCGTGGAGCAGGCGATCCGCTCCAACGCAGACCGCATTGGCCGGATCACAGCCGCCATGGAGAGCGTGGCGGCCGTCGTCGAGGAGAACTCGGCTGGGGCCGAAGAGATGACCGCCACCACCGAAGAGGCGATCCGCAATGTGGCCGGGATCGCCGAGAGCGTTCGCGAGATGGCCGGTGGTCTGGCTGCCATTCGTGACGAAATGCGGGCGATGGAACAGCAGCAGGCAGAGCTTCACCGCATGGCCGAGACCCTGCAGGAAGTGGCCACAAGCCTGGCCGACCTGACCCGCAGCTTCCGCTGCTAGGCGAGAGTGCATGGCCGACCCGAGGTGCAAGGAGTTGCGCCTCGGGTCTTTTGCTGCCGTTGAGAATTAGAAATAGAGCGCCGTTAAGAGTGTGTGAAGGAGTTCACGAGATCGGGCCGAAGGAGTGTTGAGACCTGACACGGTAGGGCCGCTCCGCCCCTGTGTACCCCGCTCCACAAAGGGAGGATCCCCCCATGGCCTTCTGGAGAACTCGCACACCCAAGGACCAGACGACTTCGGTCTCCCCCGAAACGACTCCGGAATCGGTGCCCCCCGTGAACGAGGCCAACGATTCGCTGGAGTCGCTGCAGGGAGACTTGCGGGCACTGGCGGCCTTCGTGGAGCGGCTGGGTGAGGACCTGCGCTCCACTCAGCCTGACCTGCAACGGTCAGAAGGGGCGGAGATCCTCCAGCACCTGAGCCGCCTTCAGGGGCGGCTGACTGGGATCCTGACCACGCTGGAGCGGGTGGTGACGCGAACGGCCTCGGGTGCGGCCCGAGGTTCGGTTCGCCTGCAGACGATCTCCCGCCGGACCCAGGACGTGGAGGACTCTGCCGGCGCAGTGGGGGCGGCGGCGGAGCAGCTCTATGCCAATATCTCCGAGGTTGCGCGCGCCTCGGAGGACGCCGCAGATCTCTCCCGCCAGATCGATGAACTGGTGACGGCCGGGCAGAGCCAGAGCAGCGAGACTGTGGCCCTGACCCAGGCGCTCCAGCAGCAGATGCAGCATATGCAGAGGCAGCTAGACCACCTGGCCGATGGGGTGAAGGCGATCGCCCCGCTCAGCGCGCTCATTGACGACATTGCCAGCCGGACCCACCTGTTGGCCCTCAACGCCGCCATTGAGGCGGCACGGGCCGGTCAGGAGGGCCGCGGCTTCGCCGTGGTCGCGGCCGAGGTGCGAAAGCTCGCTGAGGGGACCGCCCAGCGGACCCGCGAGATCACCACCCTCGTCCGCCAGGTGACCGCCGAGGTGGAGCCCGTTCGCCAACTCCTCACCGAAGGGGTTCGCCAGGTGGAGCGCACCGCCCATCGGTCCGAGGCGGTGGGTGAGGAACTTGGGCGGATTCAGCAGCTCTCGGGGGATACCCGCCGCCAAATGGAGAGCGTCGCGGCCGCCATTGAGCAGCAGAGCGCAGCCGTCCAGTCGGTCCTAGCATCCCTGCAGGACAGCGTCACCCCCGCCATTACCTCCCTGAAGCAGGAGACCGGTCAGGTGGCCGGTGAGCTCATGCGGGTGGCGGAGTTGGTGGAGGAGGGGTACGGACGGCTGGGAGAGATCCAGGTGGAGAGTACCTTCCACCAGGCGCTCGCCATGGCGCGCTCCCTGGCCCGCCAGGCGGGTGAGCTCTTCGAGGCGCCACTGGCGGCCGGCAAGGTGACGCTCGAGCAGATGTTAGCCCTGCAGTACACCGAGATCAAGGGGCCGGCGATCCAGTCGCTCTCGCGCCTCTTCAACATTAACCGGGTTCCCACCACCGGCTTTACACCGCCCAAGTACGCCACCGCGTACGACGCCCTGGTTGACGAACCGCTCCGGCGTCTGTACGATCAGATCATGCAGCAACGGCCCGACTTCACCCCGCTCCTGCTCGACCTGAACACCTATGTGCCGGTCCACAACTCCAAGCTCTGCCGGGACTGGACCGGAGATCCGGCCAAGGACCTGGAAGGGAACCGGGTGAAGCGGTTTCTGGAGTCGCCGGTCATGTTGCGTGCAGCCAGAACCGGCCTGGGCGGCGGCGTGGAGCGGATCGGAACCCGCGTCACCCGACGGGAGTTCCTGACCAACGGGTGCCGTCTGACCCAACCCGCTGGCGGGGACCACTCCTTCCAGGTGCTGACCTACGCCAGTGACCTGGGCGCTGTGGGGACCGTTGTGACCGTTCCCTTCTATATTCGGGGGGAGCGCTGGGGCTGCGCCCTTATCTACTACGTGAGCCAACCTTAAGCTGCAGGGGGTCGTGCTGTGATTCGTCGCCTGACCGAATCGGACTGGGAAGCGTACCGGGCGCTCCGGCTGGAGGCGCTGGAACTGGCGCCGGAGGCCTTCGCCACAGACCTGAGCGAACAGGTGGCCAAGCCGCCGGCATACTGGCAGAGCCGTGCGGCCGGTGAGGCGAACGCCTTCATGTTCGGTGCGTTTGACGGCGACTCCCTGGTCGGCATGGCGGGCCTGATCCGGGAGGATCGGATCAAGACTCGCCACAAGGCCGATATCGTGTCCGTCTATGTCAGTCCGGCTGCTCGCGGGCGTGGCGTCGCGAGGCTGCTGATCCAAGGGTTGATCGCGGAGGCCCGCACCATGGACGGACTAGAGCAGCTCACGCTGACCGTGGTGCAGGAGAACCAGCCGGCACGGCAGCTCTACCTGAGCCTTGGCTTCACCGTCTATGGGACCGAGCCCCGATCGCTCAAGGTGGGCACCCGCTATTACGATGAAGACGACATGATCCTCTTCCTCTAACCAGGACGGCCCCAGGCTCGCATCGGGCGAGGCTGGGGCCTTTGCCATCGCCGGACTAGGCCGGTCGGTAGAACTCCGCCTTGGTGTAGCCAATCCGGAGCCCGAGCCGCTCCATGTTATTCTGGGAGATCGTCCCGTTGCCGGTCTGGGTGACAATCAGGTCGCAGCCGGCCTCGGCGGCATCTGCCATGCGCTGCCGGATCAGAGCGGTCTGGATCCCACGGCCCCGGAAGGCGGGAAGGGTGCAGGCCGACTCCAGGCAACCGACGCCGTTCGCCATGTGAAGGGTGGCCATGCCGGCTGGCTGCCCATCTACCAGGGCAAGATAGACCCGCCACTCCGGGCGGCGCCACAAGGCGTGAATCTGGTCCCGGCTGTAGTCCTCCCACGCCGGTAGATCAAAGCCCACAGGATAGATCGCCGCCACCTGGGCTGCATCCGCATCGCTCTCGACCCGGCGGATCTCCACGCCTGTAGGAAGTGCGTGCCGCTCCGCGCGTGCCTCCCCGAAGAGCGCCACCTGGAAGCCGCCGATCCGGAAGCCGAGCCCCTGCAGGTGGTCAAGGAACGCCGGGTTGGAGTGAAGCGGGGAGATATCTACCCGAACCCGAGTGATCCGCTCCGCCAGGAAGGCGATGGCCCGGGCCAGATCCTCCTCGTCGCCAGGGCCTGCGCACATGACCCGGTTGCTCAGGGTCGAGTGGGACGCAAAGTGGCGCACCGAGAGGGCGACGGCCTGACCGAACTGTCGCCACTCCGCCCCCCAGGGGTTGCCGGGAATCTCAGCCAGCGCCTGCTGGATCGACTGATAGGTTGCAGCCTCGGCCGCTTCAATCCGATGGGCCAACGGGCGATTCAGAACGAGCATCGGGTTCCAGCCTTTCTTTCAGTTCTGCCGTGAAGCTTTCGCCGTGGCTGGCAGCAGTTCCTCGGCCAATCGGCAGGAAGTGGCTGTCGGTCTCCAGAACCCTGAAAGGTATCTGATTGGAATTTGCGTGGGAGGGCTTGTCATGTATCAGCAGCGGTTTGACGGGATCCAGGCGTGGCTCCGCTCCAGCAACCTCTCCGCCGGGTTGGTCACCGCCCCGGTCTCCATGAAGTACCTCTGCGGCTGGTCCAACCCCAGCAAGCGGTTTGCCGGTCTGCTGGTGCCCGCCTCAGGCCAGCCCGTCCTGGTGGTGCCCACCCTGGAGCGGGAGGAGGCGAGCCACTCGGCTGTCAAGATGCTGCGGACCTGGACCGACGGCACCGACCCCTTCGCTGTGGTCAAAGAGGCCCTGGCCGAGATGGGCGCCGCCGGCATGCCGATGGCGGTGGAGAAGGAGGCGATCAGCCTCGCCGTCTTCGAGAAGGTAGCCGGTGCTTCCGGCCTCACCACCAGCCAGTTCCTGGCGCAGGTGGGCGACCTGACGCCTGTGATCTCCAACATGCGGGAGAAGAAGAGCGAGGCGGAAATGGCCATTATGCAGCGGGCGGCTGACATGGTCAACCCCGCGCTGGATTCGGTCATGAAGATGCTCAAGCCCGGCGTGACCGAGCGGCAGGTGGCGGCTGTCCTGGAGCAGGCCATGCTGGAGGCTGGCGCCCAGGGCTTCGCCTTTGACACCCATGTCCTCTTCGGAGCGAAGTCGGCCATGCCGCACGGCTCCACCGGCGACCAGGTCCTTGAACCCGGCATGGTCGTGCTCATGGACTTCGGGGCGCTCAATGAGGGCTACCGTTCCGATATCACGCGGACCGTCTGCCTGGGCGAGTGGAGTGACGAGATGGCCAAGGTCTACGACATGGTGCTGGCCGCCAACCGGGCGGCAATCGCTGCCACCCGGCCGGGCGTGCCCGCTGGCGAGATCGACCGGGCGGCCCGCTCGGTGATCGAGCAGGCTGGCTACGGCGAGTACTTTATCCACCGGACTGGTCACGGCCTTGGGATCGAGATTCACGAGGAGCCATATGCTGTAGGCGGCAACCCGAAGGTGCTGGAGGTCGGCCACGTCTTTACGATCGAGCCAGGCATCTACATTCCGGGGCTCGGTGGCGTCCGGATTGAAGACGACGTGATCGTCACACCGGACGGCTGCAAGGTCCTGACCACCTGGACCAAGGAGCGACTCTCGATCTAGCCAACCCGGGCCCTGTGCAAACCGCACGGGGCTCGCTTGATTCTGTGCGAGTCTGGGCAACGCTGTGACCTGTCATTAGTCCACGGAAAGACCCGGCTGTGCTACACAGCACCCGGCTGTGCTACACAGCCGGGTTCATTTATGGCGGTGGCTAAAGGGGAGTTCCGACGCGTGCAGAATGGTTGAAGGGAGAGACAGAGCAGTCGAAGGGGGTTCTGTTGTGGAGATCCGGGAGTTGATCCGCGCCGCCGAGCCCCTTCTGGACGCCCTGCACGATGGAGTTGCGGTATCGGACCCGGCTGGTGTGGTGGTCTATGTCAACGAGGCCAATACGCGGATCACCGGATTGCAGAAGGAGGCGCTACTCGACCGCCCCGTGCGGGAGGTGGTGCCCGATTCGCACCTGCTGCAGGCCCTGGAATCCGGGCAGGAGTTGGTCGGGGTCCGGACCCGGGTAGCGGGCCGGGAGGTGATCTCCAACATCGTCCCGCTGGTCCGGCATGGCCGGTTGATGGGCGCCGTCTCCATTTTCCGGGATCTGACCGAGGTGATCGCCCTCTCCGCCCAGCTACAGGAGGCACGCAACACCATTGCCCTGCTGAAGGAGTACCTTTCCACCGGCTCCCTGCTCGAGGGGGTGGTTGTGGGGCGGTCGCCCGCTGCTCAGACCGCCTTCTCCCTGGCGCTGCGGGCCGGCCGCGTCCACTCTCCGGTCCTGATCGAAGGGGAGAGCGGCACGGGCAAGGAGGTGGTCGCACGGCTGATCCATGCCCGCGGCGACCGGGCCAAGGGGCCGTTCCTGGCCGTCAACTGTGCCGCCCTCCCCGGCACGCTGCTGGAGAGTGAACTCTTCGGCTATGATGATGGCGCCTTCACCGGTGCCCGTCGCGGCGGTCGGGCGGGCCTCCTGGAGATGGCCGACGGCGGCACCCTCTTCCTGGACGAGATCGGTGACATGGATCTCGCCATGCAGGCGAAGCTCCTGCGCGCCCTGCAGGACGGCGAGTTCCGGCGCCTGGGCTCCAACCAGACCCGCCGGGCAGACGTGCGGGTGATCTCGGCCACCAATCGGGGGCTGGCGGTGCTGGTGGCAGAGCGCCGCTTCCGGGAGGACCTCTACTACCGGCTCCGGGTGATCCGGGTCCATCTGCCGCCGCTGCGGAGCCGGCGTGAGGACCTGCCCGCCTTTATTGACCATGCCCTCCACCGGGCCACCGCCCGGCTGGGGCGCCCTGGCGTGCGCCTCGACCCTGGCGCTCTGCGGCTGTTGCTTGCCTACGACTACCCAGGGAACGTGCGAGAGCTGGAGAATCTGGTGGAGCAGGCGGTCGCCCTGGACGATGACGGCTGCATAACCCCCGAGGACCTGCCGCCAGAGCTGGGGCCGGGCCACGGGCCGCAGCCGGCGATCGATCTCGCCTTTGAGGGCCGCTTTCCCACCTGGAGTGAGGTGGAGCGGGCGGTCCTGGAGGAGGGGCTGAAGCGGTTTCCCTCCAAGGTAGCGCTGGCCCACCACCTGGGCTGGGGGCGGGCGACGCTCTACCGAAAGCTGGCTCGCTACGGCCTGGATTGAGCGGGGCGAAGCAGGTCCCGCAGTGACACCGGATCCGGCCTGTTTCGGAGTGTCTCAGAGTGTATCAATATGATACATCTCTCGCGGTGTTCTTGTACCAAATTGAGACACTGACCGGCGGGAGACAGCCGCGACCGGCATCTGTCGGGTGGCATGCTTCTTGCTCCCTTTACGTGTGTGAACATCCACGGAAGGGGGCCATTTCTATGCGTTTTGTCGAGCCCTATAAGATCAAGATGATCGAGCCCATTCGCCTCATCAACCGGGAGGAGCGGGAGGTGCGGATCCAGCAGGCCGGCCTCAACCTCTTCAACCTCCGCTCTCGCGATGTCTTCATCGACCTGTTGACCGACTCGGGTACCGGGGCCATGAGCGAGGAGCAGTGGGCCGGCATGATGCGGGGCGACGAATCCTATGCCGGCAGCGACTCCTTCTACCGGCTCCAGGAGACCGTTGAGTCGATCACCGGCTATCCTTACGTGATCCCGACCCATCAGGGGCGGGGCGCAGAGCAGTCGGTGCTCCCGGTGCTGATCAAGGAGAAGGGCATGTACGTGCTGGGCAACATGCACTTCGACACGACCCGGGCGCATATCCAGCTGGCCGGCGGGCGGCCCGTAGACCTCGTGATCGACGAGGCGGCCGACACCACCCTGATCCACCCCTTCAAGGGGAATATCGACCTGGAGCGACTGCGCAGGTTCATTGAGGAGCACGGCCCACAACAGATCGCGGCGATTATCATGACGGTCACCTGCAATTCGGCGGGTGGGCAGCCGGTCTCCATGGCCAACATTCGGGCGGCCTCGCAGATCGCCCGGGAGTTCGGCATTCCCTTCCTCTTCGACACCGCTCGCTACGCCGAGAACGCCTGGTTCATTCAGCAGCGCGAGGAGGGGTACGCCCAGAGATCACCCCTGGCGATCGCCCGGGAGATGTTCAGCTACGGTGACGGACTCATGATGTCGGCCAAGAAGGATGCACTGGTCAACATTGGCGGATTGCTCGCCTTCAAGCGCGAGGAACTCTATACACAGGCGGCCGGGCTCGTGGTGCCATTCGAGGGGTTCCTGACCTACGGCGGACTGGCGGGCCGTGACCTGGAGGCCATGGCGGTTGGGCTCATGGAGGCGCTGGAGCCCGAGTACCTGTCGGCACGCATGGGTCAGGTGGCCTACCTGGGCAGAATGCTGAAGGAGGCCGGCATTCCCATTCAGGAGCCGGTGGGTGGCCACGCGGTCTTCGTGGACGCCAGCCGCTTCCTGCCCCATATTCCCGCGGGGCAGTTCCCGGGACAATCCCTCGCCGTGGAGCTTTACAGGGAGGGTGGGGTACGTGGTGTGGAAGTCGGCTCCCTTATGATGGGGCGCGACCCCGAGACCGGTGAGCAGATCCCCAGCCCTGTGGAGTTCCTCCGCCTGGCGATCCCGCGCCGCACCTACACCAACAACCACATGGAGTGGGTGGCAGATGCCCTCTCGGGCGTCTGGCGGCGCCGGGAGGAGGTCAAGGGGGTCCGGTTCGCCCACGAGCCCAAAGTCCTCCGCCATTTCACCGCCCGATTTGATTGGGCGGGGGCTTGACGAGCGGCGAGGCTGGCGGTACCATGGGCATAGAACCTCTACCCCCTAGGGGTACTAACCCCAAGACATAACCAGCCACGGCTGAAGGAGTGCGATTCGAATGGCAGTTGTCAAGATCAGCGGCATGAGCTGCAACCACTGTGTCATGGGCGTCAAGAAGGCGCTCGCTGTCGTTCCGGGTATTGAGAACCTTGATGTCAAGATCGGTGAAGCGAAGTTTGAGGGCAACGTCGATCTCGCCAAGGTGAAGGAAGCGATTGAGGAAGAGGGCTACGAGGTCGTCAGCGTCGGTTAGGCTGTACGTAGGGAGGGGCGACGTTGCCCCTCCCTCTTTGATCGAGGGGGGAAGCCGGTGGGGGAGCTTCAGCGTTATGTGGTCACACCGGGGGTCGGGCAGGTCTTCTTTGCGCCCGAGCAGTTGCAACTGGTCGGCTCCATGGCAGGACCGGGGGGCAGGGTCGAGCTGAACAGCTTCATGCAGTTGATTGTTCATACCGCCCGCCCGGACCTGGCTGAGCAGCAGGCGGCCCTGCGGGCGGCAGGGCTCGGGGTCTACCCCGCCGGCCCGGTGGTTAAGAACATCCAGACCTGTACCTTCTGCATGGGGGACAAGATCGACGGCCTGCCCGATGCCCAACAGCTTGACCGGGCCGTGGCGGGTGTGCCGGTGCCCTTCCCTGTCCGGGTCGGCTTTAGCGGTTGCGCCTCGAACTGCGGGGAGGCGCTCATGCGGGACATTGGCATCGTACGTATGGATTCAGATCGCTACGACCTATACGTGGGCGGAAAGCCGGGGAGCCTCGACCCGCTGATCGGTCTCAAAGTGGCGGAGGCGGTGCCCTCGGCGCACCTGGTCGAGAGCGTCCAGGGGATCCTCGCCCAGTACCGGGAGAGTGCCCGAGGCAAGGAACGGCTTTGGAAGAACGTGAGGCGGATCGGAGCCGAAGCCTACCGCCAGCGGGTCAGAGAGTACACAACTGCCCCCTAAATGAGCGAAACCCGGGCCAGGAAACGGCCCGGGTTTCTTACACACCGTGCGGCTGGGGGGCATTAGTCGAGGTCGGCTGGCATCTGGCCCTTGGCCTGCTTGGCCTCCTCCGGCTGCTCGGTGACAAGCGCCTCGGTGGTCAGGACCAGGGCGCCGATCGAGGCGGCGTTCTGCAGGGCGCTCCGGGTGACCTTGGCCGGGTCCACGATCCCGCTGGCGACCATGTCTCCGTACTCGCCGGTGAGGGCGTTAAAGCCATGCCCCTTGGGCAGGCGCTTCACCTTCTCCACCACGACGCTCCCCTCACCGCCAGCGTTGGCGACGATCTGGCGGAGGGGCTCCTCAATCGCCCGGCTGACGATCTGCACACCCACCTGCTCATCGCCTGAGAGGCTCTTGGCGAGCTCGTTCAGCGCCGGCTGTGTCTGCAGCAAGGCGGTGCCGCCGCCGGCGACGATCCCTTCCTCCACCGCAGCGCGGGTGGCGTTCAGGGCGTCCTCGATTCGGAGCTTCTTCTCCTTCAGCTCGACCTCCGTAGCGGCGCCCACGCGGATCACCGCAACACCGCCGGCCAGCTTGGCCAGCCGCTCCTGCAGCTTCTCACGGTCATAGTCGCTGGTGCTCTCCTCGGCCTGCCGGCGAATGGAAGCGACCCGGGCCTTGATCTCCTCCGGCTTGCCCGCACCTTCCACCAGGGTGGTCTTCTCCTTCTCGATCCGGACCTTTCGGGCGGTGCCAAGGTCATCGAACGTGACACTGTCGAGCTTCCGCCCCAGCTCCTCACTGATCACCTTGCCGCCGGTGAGAATCGCGATATCTTCCAGCATCGCCTTGCGGCGGTCGCCGAAGCCAGGCGCCTTGACAGCGGCCACCTTGAGGGTGCCGCGCAGCCGGTTGACCACCAGGGTTGCCAGCGCCTCGCCCTCCACATCCTCCGCGATGATCAGGAGCGGCTTGGCCCGCTGCACCACCTTTTCAAGGATGGGGAGGAGGTCCTGGATCGCAGAGATCTTCTTATCGGTAATGAGGATGTACGGGTCGTCCAGGACGGCCTCCATCTTCTCGGAATCGGTCACCATATAGGGGGAGATATAGCCACGGTCGAACTGCATACCCTCAACCACCTCAAGCTCGGTGTGGAGGGTCTTCGACTCCTCGACCGTGATCACGCCGTCCTTGCCGACCTTCTCCATGGCGTCGGCGATGATCGATCCGATCTCCGCATCGTTGGCGGAGATCGTGCCCACCTCAGCGATTGCCTTGCGCCCTTCCACCTTGACAGCGGTCTTCTTTAGCTCCTGAACGGCCATATCCACCGCCTTCTCAATGCCCCGCTTGACCAGCATGGGGTTGGCGCCGGCTGTCACGTTCTTGAGCCCCTCGCGCACGATTGCCTGAGCGAGCACGGTGGCGGTGGTGGTGCCGTCGCCAGCCACGTCGTTGGTCTTGATCGCCACCTGCTTGACGAGTTGGGCGCCCATATTCTCGAAGGGGTTCTCCAGTTCGATCTCCTTGGCAATGGTAACGCCGTCGTTGGAGATCACGGGGGCCCCGAACTTCTTGTCCAGCACGACATTCCGGCCCTTGGGACCCAGGGTGATCTTCACGGTGTTCGCCAGCGTATCGACGCCGCGCTCCAGCGCCCTGCGGGCGGTTTCGTCAAACAGCATCTGTTTGGCAGCCATGATCGCTTACCCCTCCACAACCGCAAGAATGTCCCGTTCGTTGATCAGCATGAGCTCTTCGCCATCCACCTTGATCTCGGTGCCGGCGAACTTTGAGAACAGGATGGTGTCGCCCTCCTTCACATCGAGCGGCTGGCGCTGGCCGTTCTCCAGCAGCCTGCCCGAACCGACAGCCAGGACCTTGCCCATTTGCGGCTTTTCCTTCGCCGTGTCAGGCAGCAGGATCCCTCCTTTGGTCCGCTCCTCCCGCTCGACCAGACGGAGCAGCACCCGGTCTGCCAGCGGTTTGATGTTTGCGGTAGCAACAGCAACCATGCGTCTCATTCCCCTCCTAGATGGTCTTTCTTGTTAGCACTCTCGTGCGTCGAGTGCTAACTGAGAACAAAATAGAGTCCACCCCCAGGGGTGGTCAAGGCCGAATTTGACCAAAAATCCGGCCCCTTCTCGCATCAATCGGGGTTGATTGAGAAAAAGGTCGCCGCTCTCGCTCGCATTCCTTCCCTCGTACTCGCCCGCCACTTGAGGCGTCCGGGCCTCGTTCATTATCATTTTGCCACGACCCCATTGCACTGGGAGGTGAGGGTGGCATGCAGTTGGCAGACCGTGACTGGCTACTCTTCTGTGAACAGTGTGGTGAGTGGACAGGACTGCACCGATTTCTGGACAAGAGTGGACATTTTCAGGGAGAGCGATCCCTCACCCTGAACGCCTACCTTAACAGCGACCTGCTCCTGGGCAAGTTCCTGATCCACCACGCGCAGCACTCTGTCGTCCCGGTTCCCGACCTGACCGATGCGTACATGCAGGTGAGGCTCTATAAGGAGCGGTTCCTGGAAGGAGCGATCGACCAGATTGTCGGGGACCGGATTCAGCGGGACCTGGACAGAGAGGCCGACCAGCAGGCGCTGCGGCGCGAGGGATACCACACCCTGCTGGCGCTGCGCAAGCTGTACAGCGAGAAGCTGAAGGAGTTGGAGAGCCACTACCCGGATGAGCAGGGCCAGGCGAAGGTGCACCTGGGCAAGAGCCTGGGGATCGAATGGTGCCTGGCACAGATCGACCGGCTCCTGGAACTGGGCAAGGCAGTGTAAGACCGGGGCTGGCCCTGGGCCATGGGGAGTGGTCCGCGGCCAGCCCTTCGTCGTCCAGCTCCGGTTGTCACAATTCTTAGCTTTCTTTCAGGCTGGTTTCAGGATTCTCTCAGCCAGATTCTTACCATAGTCGGTGGGGATCCCCAACCCGTCCGGACCATTCGGCTGCATTCCTTGAGAGAAAGGTGAGGTGTAAAGATGACCCGATCCCGACGTCTGGCGGTGGGAATCGCGACCATCGCCATCTTCCTCTTCTCCTTCGCCCCTGTCCTCTTCGCACAGGGCCATGGACTCTCCCTCTCCACCCGGTTCCCTGGTCTCACCGTGAAGCCGGGTGAGCGGCTGACACTCTACCTGAACCTGACGAACGACGGCCCCTCCGGCCTCTTTGACATCGCGGTCTCCTCCCTGCCAGAGGGCTGGGAGCAGCCCAGCATTCGGGGTGTCGGCTACGAGGTGAGCCAGGTGTATGTGGCACGGGGTCAGAGCGAGTCGGTCTCCGTGGACTTGAAGGTACCGGAAGCCGCACCAGAGGGGAGCTACGAGGTGGTGTTGACCGCTGGCGACGGCGATGTGCACACCACCCTGCCAATCCGTCTGAAGGTGGCCCAGTCGGCCTCCTCCCGAGCGAGCCTGACCACGGAGTACCCCGCGATTCGCGCCCAGGCGGGCACATCTTACACATTCCAGGTCGATCTGCGCAACGAGAGCGACACCAAGCGGGTCTTTGCGCTCTCATCCAACCCGCCGGATGGGTGGAAGGTGAACGTTCAGCCGTCGCTTGAGTCGAAGCAGGTAGGCTCCTTCCCCGTGGAGGCGGGCGCCAGCCTGAAGATCGACGTGGAGGTGGAGGTACCGAAAGAGGTGGAGACCGGTACGTACAAGGTGCCGGTTGTGGCTTCAGCCGGGGCGGTCATGGCCCGTCTGGACCTGGAGCTTGAGGTGATCGGGGACTACGAGTTGAGTGTGAGCACCCCGACTGGACTCCTGAGCGCCGACCTGACCGCGGGGCGGGAGAACCCGCTGGAACTCGAGATCAAGAACACGGGCACGGTCCCGCTGGAGGGGATCACCTTCTCCCATGCGGCCCCCCCGGGGTGGAGCGTCACCTACTCACCGGAGCGGGTCGACCTGATCAACCCGGGCGAGAGCCTGAAGGTGACAGCGAAGGTCACCCCCGACGAGAAGGCCCTGGCCGGGGACTACCTCCTCTCAATCTCGGCCCGGACCGATGAGCGGAGTGCGAGCGACAGCGCCGAGTTCCGGGTGGCTGTGCGCACCTCCACGCTCTGGGGGCTGGCAGGACTCTCGGTGCTGGCCTCGGTGGGCGGAGGGCTCTGGTGGATCTTCCACACGTACGGCCGGAGGTGAGTCCGGTGGTCGATCAGGTAATTGAGGCCCGCGGGCTGGTGAAGCGCTACGGGGGCTTCACCGCCGTGGAGCACCTGGACCTCACGCTCTCGGCGGGGGAGGTCTTCGGTCTGCTGGGGCCGAACGGCGCCGGTAAGACAACCACGATTCTGATGCTCCTCGGCCTGACCGAGCCGAGCGCCGGGAGCGTGCGAGTCCTCGGGCTCGACCCGGTGCGGGATCCGATCGGGGTGAAGCGGGTGACCGGCTACCTGCCGGACAACGTCGGCTTTTATGATGAGCTCACTGGGCGGCAGAACCTGCACTACACGGCTGAGTTGAACGGGCTGCGGCCGCGCGCGGTGGATGACCGCATTGACCAGCTCATGGCCAGAGTTGGTCTGTCGGGGGCCGCGGACCGCCGGGTGGCGACCTATTCCCGGGGAATGCGCCAGCGACTCGGTGTGGCCGATGTTCTGCTCAAGCAGCCCCGAATCGTGATCATGGATGAGCCTACCCTGGGGCTGGACCCCGAGGGGGCCAGGGAGTTCCTGGATCTGATTCGCTCGCTGGCTCGGGAGGGCATGACGGTGCTGCTCTCGTCACACCTGTTGCACCAGGTGCAGCAGGTCTGTGACCGGGTAGGGATCTTTGTGAAGGGGCGAATGCTGGCCTGCGGCCCCGTGGACCAGCTGGAGGAGCAGGTCCTGAGAGGGGAGCCGTTGCTTCTCAGCCTGGAGCTGGAGCCTTGTCCGGCTCCGCTCCTGGAGGCCCTGGGCCGGATTGAGGGCGTTCTGGGGGTTGAGCAGCAGGGGGGCGGACGCCTGGTAATCCGGAGCAGGTGCGATGTGCGGTCAGCCGTCGGGCAACTGGTTGCCAGCCATGGCGCCACGATCATGCACCTGAGCCTGGCGGGCCGCACCCTGGATGATATCTACAGCAGGTTCTTCCACGCAGGGGGTGATTCGCATGGCAACACTGCCCAGGTTGTTGCCTGAGACGATCTGGCAGAAGCTGCAGTCGGTGTCCGAGATCAGACTGGCGCCCGCCGGGGGCCGCACAGGGCTGGCGGCTGTGGCCCGCAAGGAGTTTGCGGACCAGATCCGCAGTTGGCGAATGGGCATTCTGGTCGCACTGCTGGTCGTAACCGCGGCCGCCTCACTCTACACCGCTGCCATGACGATCCGTGAGACCGCCGGGCAGGAGGCCACCCCAGCGTTCGTCTTCCTGCGCCTCTTCACCGGGGGGAGCGAGCAGCTGCCGCCGCTCACCTCGTTCATGGCGTTCCTCGCCCCCCTGGTGGGGATTGGACTAGGGTTTGATGCGATCTGCGGCGAGCACGGGCGCCGGACCCTGAGTCGGGTCCTCGCCCAGCCGATCCACCGCGATGCGCTGATCAACGGCAAGTTTCTGGCTGGCCTGCAGACGATCGCCCTCATGCTGTTCGCGCTCTTTGGCCTGGTGGGGTCGGTCGGCCTGCTCATGATCGGCGTGCCGCCCACCGGCGACGAGTTGTTGCGCCTGCTTGCCTTTGCGGGGATCACCCTGGTCTATGTAGCCTTCTGGCTCGCCCTCTCGATCCTCCTGTCGATCCTCTTCCGGCAGGCAGCCACCTCGGCCCTGGCTGGCATGGCGGTCTGGCTCTTCTTCAGCCTCTTCTGGGCGATGATCGTCGGGCTGGTGGCCGGGAGCGGCGAGGCGGCGCTCTGGCTCAGCCGGCTCTCACCGGGCACGCTTTACACCGAGGCGGTGCTCACGGTGCTGACGCCGACGGTGCGGACCCTGGGAACAGTGACGGTGGAGCAGTTGATCGGGGCGCTACAGGGAGTCCTCCCGTTCGGGCAGAGCCTGCTCCTGGTCTGGCCACACGTGGTGGGGTTGATCGCGCTGACCGCCATTCAGTTTGCGGTCGCTTACATGCTCTTCATGCGCCGGGAGATTCGGGCCTGAGTCGCGCCACAGAGGCTCCGCCTGACTCAGGCGGAGCCTCTGTACCCATGGTTCACAGTTCCACACGCAGCGGGACGAAGTCGGCCCGGAGCCGACGGACGGCATCGATCCAGATCACAGCGTCCTCCTGGACCAGAGCGACCGGGTATTCGGCCTGGCGAAGGAAGTGCCCAACCCGCGGGTCCTCCTTGGAGGCGGCAATCCGGGGGTCGTTCTGCTTGACAAAGGTCTCCATGGCGATTCGCTCGCCACGGTGCCAGCGTCCGAACTCGATCGCCCCATCGGTCTCGAAGATATACCGCCACGAGGTATACCACGGGACGATACGGGCGCGATGTGAACCCTCCCGCCGCAGCCGTCCAAGCAGCCGGCGAGCGGTCTGCAGGCGGTAAAGAATGTAGGGCCAGGTCAGGACAAAGCCCAGGGCGACCATCTGCTGACTCGCCAGCCCCAGGGCGGCGCCGAGGGCGGGAATCCCCAGAATCACCAGCAGGATCGGATCGAGAATGTGCAGAACGCCCAGCTCAATCGACCGGCTGTCAATCGGCCAGAACGGCTTGGCACCGAAGAGGTTCAGGCAGTCAAGCGCCACGTGTACCAGCGTGCCCAGCAGCGCCCAGCCGAAGAGCAGCGCAAAGCTCGCCCCGGGGAAGAGCTGCTGAAGGAGCAGGGCGGCGCCAGCGGAGAGGATCAGGTTGCCGGGGATCGTGTGGGTGTAAGTACGGTGCAGCGAGATCCCGCGTCGGAGCAGCAGGCTGACCGGAACGTCCATGTCTGGCAGCGAATTGCCGATGAGGGCTGCCCAGTAGACCGCTGCCCCCGCCGTTGGGGAGACGTTGCTGGCCAGCGCTCCCATCGCGTGACCCATCAGCAGATGCGTCAGAGAATCCACGAGCATACCCTCCTTCTTGTGTTATGTTTGTGCTGTACAAGTATAAAGCACGTCGTTACGCAAAACCAGAATCAAATCTTGGTGCGTCAGGCTTGACAGCTCTCCTCCCGTTCGCTATCTTTATACCGTACGGGGTAGAGGTAATTTGCGGCGATCAAAGGAGGGATTCCTCTGCCGTACAAGCCGGGAGAAACTTGCCAGAGCGGTACATGAGGTGGGCCGACCAAGCGCAGGCGTGGCCTGCCACCGGTCTGACCCGGAACCATACTATGGCTCCTCTTCGGAGTCTGGCTGCTGGTACAGCAGTTTTTACAGAAATAGGCGAGAGGTGATCTGCGTTGCCCATGTACAACTTTGAGTGCCAGGAGTGCGGGAATCGGTTCGAGGAGTTGGTGGCGTACAGCCGGCGCGACGAGGTTACATGCCCGTCTTGTCAAGGAAAGGCGAGGGTATTGGTCTCGTCCTTCGCGGTCCAGGGCGGTGGACATGGCAGTAGTCCTGCGCCTGTAGCCCGGCCCAGGTTCTCCTGAGCGGGCTGCTGACGAGGGCGGTCGCTCTCAATCGGTCAAAAGGAACCCCGTGGCGAGTGCCACGGGGTCTTTCTGACGCTAGGAACGCTTCTTCGATGTGCGGCGAGCTGGTGCGGGGGCGCTGCTCCCCGTTTCGCTCTCCATGGAGATCGCCAGTTGCAGGATCGATTCGGTCGTGCGCGATGGCTCCACGCCCAGGTGGGTGGCCAACGCCTCCTTGCAGGAGAGGTACTGCTGCCGTGCCCGCCCGATCTGACCGCTCTCCAGGTAGAGCCGCATGAGCGCCTGGTGCGCGGGCTCAAACGCTTCGTCTACAGCGAGGCGGCGCTGGTAGACCAGCAACGCCTTGGCCGTGTCCTGCACCTCATGCCAGTAATACTCGCCCAACCAGTCCAGGGCGCTGGTGTAACGAATCCGCCAGGCTTCGCGCAGATCCTCCAGGGCGTAGGCTTCATCGGCCGCAAGGTCACCGTGGTAGAGCTTGCTGGCCGCCTCGTACCACTTTGCCGCACGCAGGGCGTCGCCACCGGCCAGTGCCTCCTCGGCGCTGGAGAGCGCCTCGCGGAACTGGTCAAGGTCGACCTGCACCTCAGGATGCCGGCTGAACCAGATCAGGCCGCCTTCGGTCTGGATATAGCGAGACTTGGATTTTCCACCGAGATGTGGCTCCAGCAGGCGGCGAAGGTGGTGGAGGGTGACGCGCAGGCTGGTATCGGCGGCTCCGGGATCCAGATCGGGCCAGAGGCGGTCCATGATCCGCTCGCGGGGGACCGGGCCATCTTCCGAAACGAGCATGGTGAGCAACTGCCCGCTCTTGCGCTTCTTCAGCGCCTTCACGTCCACCGGTTCGCCGCCGATCGTGACTGCGAGCGGACCCAGAACCTGAATCAGCACGGGGGCCGGCCCGGAGGTGAGCCCGCCTACCCGCTTGCGATCCTGCGGGGAGAGAAGCGCCGCAAAGGTGCTCCGGCTCCCGTCGTCGGGCAGAGCCTGCCAGGCGGCTGGCAGGAGGCGGGCATCTGCCTCGGAGACGACGATACCCGCTTGGAGAATGGGCACGGGTAACTGAGACTCCATGTGCCGGAGGAGTTCACGGCAGAACTCGGCCTGCACGTCGTAGGCCAGGCCGTAGACCACGGCGGTGAGGGCCAACGGCCACTCCCGCAGGGCGAAGAACTCGTACCCGCGCCGCTGGCACTCGGTCAGCCCCTCCTGCAGCAATCGGACCGCCTCAGGCCGGGACTCGGTGCGGCTGACCCGGAACTGGGCGATCGCAAGGGCCAGGGTGAGCATCGTGCGCTCGAGGGGGTGGGTTCCAGGCTCAAGCTTGTCCATGGTGCGCTCCGCCATGCGGCCCGCCGCCCCTGCGTTGCCGGTGTGGAAGAGGTGGAGGAGGACGGCCTCCATCATCGGCTTTACGTGCCGGTCCGCCTTCTCCACCTGGCGGGCAAGTTGGAGCGCCTCGTTGGCGAAGGGGACCGATGCCTGGCCCTGACCAGAGAGGCGGTAGAAGGCGGAGAGTTCAACCGTGAGGGTTGTCTTGAGGGCTCGGTTGCCGATTTCCTCCATCAGTGTATGGGCAACTGGTGCTATCGTTCCGGCTTTGGTGAATTCGCCCAGGCGCGTATAGCTTTGGAGCAGATAGAGCGCCGCGTACGCTCTTCGGATTTTTCGAGTAGAGCCGTTCAGCATGCGCTCGCTGATCGAGATGGAGTCGCGAAAGCGGCCGACCTCGTTGTAGATCCACGCAAGATTTGTCCCAACCTCTTCGACAGGCTCTCCCATGGAAGACAGCAGTGTGGCAGAGCGTTCCAGGAAGTGGACGGCTGAGGTGTAGTCTCCAGCTGCTGCCCGCATGACGCCCAACAGGTCGGAGGAACTGGCCTCGCCGGGGAGGTCACCCAATTCGACGAAGAGAGCGAGTGCGCGTCGCAAGTCTGCCTCAGCCAACTCGTTACGACCGCTCAGGAAAGATGTAAGCGCCGCTCGCCGTTGCAGCAAGAGCCCCTCCTCCTGGCGGAACTCAGGCTGCAGGGCTGCCGCTGCCAGGCGGTACTCCTCATCGGCTGCATCCATTTCATGGCGGATGGCGAAGGCTTCGCCCAGGAGGATATGGGCTTGCAGGACTCCGCGCGTGTCAGACCGCTCCTGGAACGAATGCAGGGCCAATCGAGCGATTCCCACGGCGTGATCGGCCTTCCCCTGGCTGAGGAGGTGACGAGCCTCGCAGATTGAGATCCAGGGGTACTGCTCCTTGGTCGTCTGGGGGAGGTGGGAGAGGAGGCCGCGCAGCCTTTCTAGCCGGTGGGTCCGCAACCAGAGCGGTGCAAGGCTCTCAACCAGCTGAGCTGCCTCCTGAATCCAGCCGCCCCGCAGGTAGTGCTTCACCGCCTCCTCCGGCTCCTCCCGGTTCAGGAACCAGTCACCTGCCTGCTTATGAAGCCGGATGAAGTCGCCGGATTCCCGCGCCTTCAGGCGCTCTTGCAGAAACCGCTGGAGGAGATGATGGTAACGGAACGAGTCGGGCCCCAGCTGGGTGAGAAGGAGGTTGGAGTTCAACAGATAGCTCAGTACGGCAGCCGAGTCCTGGCGCCCTAATACACCATCGCACGTGGGCGGGGAACAGGTGTCCAGGATCGAGCTCTCCTCCATGAACCGCTGCAGATTGGGTGGGAGGCTCAAGAAGACCTCGTCGGCCAGGTAGGTGAAGAGGTCGGTGGGCAACGTTCCACCGAGCAAGGAATCCAGGGTACCGCGCCGCTTGATCCCAGACGCCAGGAGGACCAGTGCCGCTGACCAGCCCTCGGTCAAGTGGCAGACCTGCTCGAGCTTATCCCCCTCCAGGTAGATCTCTGCCATACTCTGAAAGAAGGTCTGAGTCTCTGCCGGAGTGAACCGCAGGTCCTCCTCGGTGATTTCCGCTGCCTCCTGAATCACCTTTAGCCGGGCCGTACTGAACGGCAGTGGCGTCCTCGAACTAATGAAGAGGTGGACCCGATCGTCAAGGTACTGAAGAAGCCCGAAAAGCAAGGCCGGGATAGGCGATTCCTTCTCGATCAGGTGAAAGTCATCCAGAACGATCGCGACATGTCGCTCGATTCCATGCAGGTCAGCCAGGAGAAGCGCCTGCAGGTCCTCACTCGACCTTTCTGCCTCCAGTGCGGCGACGACCCGGCTCCCTCCTCCGAGAACCTGACTGATTCCCAGGGATAGGTACCGCATGAAGGTCGGGAGGGCGCTATCCCGCTGGTCTAGCTGAATCCAGAGGACGGGAAGATCCACGTGGGAGAAGAAATGTGCTAGAGTTGAGGTCTTGCCGTGGCCCGCGGAGGCGATGAGGGTAGTTAATCGGCGGGCGAGTCCGTCCTGCAGAATGGAGGTCAAGTGCGGCCGCGGCAGGTGGTACCGGACCGTTTTCGGTCGGGAAAGCTTGGTAAGCAGATGAAAATCCCGCTCCACGCTCCAGACGCTCCTTTACAGTAACGAGGATGTAACACGTTACACGGTAGGATCACAATGCGATCGGTGCTTCGACAATAATACAGTATCACATTCGGAGGAACGACAAATGCGTCGGATGATGGTAGTGCTGATGATCGTCGCCTCGGTTCTCGTGGGTACCTCTATCTCTGCCTCTGCTAGCGATCCTTGCCTCTTCGGTTGCATCTCCATGAACTCCCTGGTGGGTCCCGCCCCGGTCAAGTAGCCCCACAACCCCGGAAGGAGGCCTGCGCTATGGCGGTCGAACCGCTCTGGTTGGAGGAGGCCCGCGCCCCGCTCGCACGACAGCCGATGCCGGTACGCGCCCTTCTCTCGCTGGTGGCCGTCAAACACGCACCCACTTACCGGCACATGACCCGCGTTGCCGCCTACTCCCAACTCCTGGCGACCCACCTCAAGCTGAGTCAGCGAGAGGTGCGGGTGGTAACCCGAGCGGCCTTGCTGCACGATGTGGGCAAGCTGGCCATTCCGGACGCCATTCTGACCAAGCCTGATCGGTTGTCAGATGAAGAGATGCGCACCATGTGCACCCACGCCGATGCTGGCGCTCAGATCGTCGCCCGGACCGAGTCCCTGGCCGAACTGAGCGATATCGTCCGGTACCACCACGAGTGGTTCAACGGGCGAGGCTACCCGGCTGGGCTTGCAGGTTCCAAGATCCCGCTGGGTGCCCGGATCATTAGCATTGCAGACGCCTTTGACACGATGACGACCCCCCGCCCCTACGCAGCGCCCAGGCCGCACGAGCACAGCCTGCGGGAACTGGAGCGGTGCGCCGGAACACAATTCGACCCTGAGCTGGCCCACACGTTTGTCAAGTTGATCAGAACTGGTGCGCTGCAGGAGATGTGGTCCGCCGCCCCCGAGCAAGCCACGCTCGAGTCGAGGCCCGAGCCCCTGGCCTTGCGCATGGCCGAGTAAAGAGTTTCGGAACGATATCGTTAATTCCTCCACGCTTCGGGCACGTAAACGAGAACGCAAACGGGAGCCTCCCATCTGGGCGGCTCCCGTTTCCTCTGCACAGGCGGCCTGGTCTAGCGAAAGCCGGTCAGCACCCTGGCCGGTAGGGTGATCACGGCCCAGACAAGCCGGAGGACTCCATCCACCGCGATTCCCACGATCCGGAACGGCAGCAGGAGAAGCCAGACGATCGGGTACATGACCAGGGCCAGCAGCGCCAGCGGCCAGCAGATGACAAAGAGCAGAACCCAGAGTAGGAATGCAGCCACGGTAATCCCTCCCAGAATCGAAGGCCTTCAAGAAAGTTTGACGTCCCCGGTAACCCTATCCCTTCATGATGATGCGCAAGCGCGCCCATTTCGTTCGCACCTCTGGAGTAACCCGGCCAAACCCAGTAAGATGAACGGGGAGGGGAGGATTCGACATGTCCCACCGCTGGCGCATTGCAACAGAGAATCGGGTCGGTATGGTCCTGGATATCCTGGGGGTGATCTCGGGGGCCGGGCTGAACGTGGGTGCCATGGAGGTCTTGCCGGGCCTGGGCTTCATTCGCCTGGAAGGCGACCTGAACGATGCCCTTCTCGCCGACCTGCTCTGCCTGCCGGGCGTGAAGTCGGTGGATCCGGTTCCGCTCATGCCCCAGGAGGAGCGCGCCCGTGAGCTAACGGCGATCCTCCAGGCGGTGGGCGATGGGGTGCTGGTCGTTCGTGACGGCAAGGTGACCGGCATGAACCCCGCGGCCGAGCGAATTCTCGCGATCAGCGAGCGGGATGCACTGGGGCTCCCTGCTCACGACGTTCTGGGCACCGACCGGATACATAGGGGGATTGCCTCCTTTGACAACGAGGAGGTTCGCGGCCAGACGCCGCGGGGCTACCTCCACTACATTGCCTCGGGCCGGGCGCTGGGGGCGACCGGGGTCGTGCTGGCGCTCAAGTCGATCCAGCAGGCGCGCGCCCTGGCCCACTCGCTCACCCGCCCCCAGACCATTCGCTTCTCTGACCTGATCACCACCAGCCAGGTCATGCGCGATGTGATCCGCATTGCGGAGGCGGCCAGCCGGGTGGATGCGTCGGTCCTGATCCAGGGCGAGAGCGGCACGGGCAAGGAGATCTTCGCCCGCGCCATTCACAGCGAATCGGCCCGGGCCGCAGGACCCTTCGTGCCGGTCAACTGCGCCGCCCTGCCGGAGACCCTCCTGGAGAGCGAGCTGTTCGGCTATGAGGAGGGCTCCTTTACGGGGGCGAAGCGGGGCGGCAAGCAGGGGATCTTCGAGTTCGCCTCGGGGGGCACCGTCTTTCTCGACGAGATCGGCGAGGTGCCGGGCCATTTGCAGGCAAAGCTGCTGCGTGTCCTTCAGGAGGGCCGGGTGCGCCGGGTGGGCGGGCGGGAGGAGATCGCGGTCGATGTGCGGGTGATCGCGGCGACCAACCGCAACCTGCGGGCCATGGTCTCGGAGCGGCAGTTCCGCGACGACCTGTACTACCGGCTGAACGTGATCCCGCTGGTGATCCCGCCCCTGCGGGCCCGGCGGGAAGATATCGCTGTGCTGGTGGAGCATACCCTGGGGCGGTGGAGCGCCCGCACGGGGCGGTCCGCCCCGCAGCTATCTGCCGAGGCGTGGCGCCGCCTGGTGGAGCACCCCTGGCCAGGGAATGTGCGCGAGCTGGAGAACACCCTGGAGCGGGCGTTGGCCCTGGCGGTGTCCGACCAGATTGGGGTGGAGCACCTCATGCTGGAGGCCGTACCCGCGGCACCGTCCGGTTGGCAGACGGGCGGCTTGAAGGAGCGGCTGGCCGAGGTGGAGCGCCAGGTGATCGCCGACGCGCTCCAGCGCACCGGCAGCGCCCGGAGGGCGGCGGAGTTGCTGGAGGTCTCGCACACCACCATCTTGAACAAGGTCCACCGGTTGGGCTTGTCCCACCTGCTCCGGGAGTAGCGCCAGCAGCGAGGCGGGTCCCAGGCGACGTTCTGCCGAAATGGAACGAAAACGTGCCACTTGGAACGAAAACGTTCCAATCGGGTAACGCCGCGGCCCGTCAATGCCACGTGAATCAAGGCGGGGAGCAATGTGGCACGATTGGCACGAGTCTTGCGAGCGTGAGGAGAGTGAAGCCGTTTTCTCAAGCAACAGCGGAGGTGTGCTCTATGGCCCACGCGCGCAAGAACGCCCTGGCGACCCGTTGCGTCCATGCGGGACAGCATCCTGACCCACAGACTGGCTCCCTGACCACCCCGATCTACCAGACCTCGACCTTTGTGTTTGCCAACGCCGAGCAGGGGGCTGCTCGCTTTGCGGGCGAGGAGTCCGGCTATATCTACACCCGGTTGGGCAACCCGACCCAGGCTGCGCTGGAGGAGAAGGTGGCCAACCTGGAGGGGGGCGAGGCCGGCCTGGCGTTCGGCTCGGGCATGGCGGCCCTCTCGGCCGTGGTCATGGCCCTGGTGGGAGCGGGTGACCACGTGATCTACGGCGATGCGATCTACGGGTGCACCTATGACTTCATGCATGACGTGCTGGGCCGCTTCGGCGTGGCATCGACCCAGGTGGATATCTCCCGGCCGGAGATGGTCGCCCAGGCGATCCGCCCCAACACGAAGGTGCTGCTCTTTGAGACCCCGGCCAACCCGACCATGAAGCTGGCCGATATCCGGCTCCTCTCCGACCTGGCCCACCGGCACGGGATCACGGTGGTGGTGGACAATACCTTCATGTCACCCTACCTCCAGCGACCGCTGGGGCAGGGGGCGGACGTGGTGATTCACAGCGCGACCAAGTATATCGGTGGTCACGGCGACGTGATCGCCGGCATGGCGGTCGGCTCCAAAGCGTTTATCGATGAGGTCAGGCTGACCACCCTGAAGAACGTGGGCGGCGTGATCTCCCCGTTCGATGCCTGGCTGCTGCTGCGCGGGCTGAAGACGCTCCACATTCGCATGGAGCGCCATTCGGAGAACGCCCTGCAGGTGGCCCGCTTCCTGGAGGCGCATCCGGCGGTGGAGCGGGTCTGGTACCCGGGGCTTGAGTCCTTCCCCCAGCACGAGCTGGCCAGGGCGCAAATGGACGGCTTCGGGGGCGTGATCGCCTTCGAGGTCCGTGGGGGGGTGGAGGCGGGCCGGCGTATGCTGAACGCCGTCTCCCTCTGCCAGGTGGCGGTCTCCCTGGGCGATGCCGACACCCTGATCCAGCATCCGGCCTCCATGACCCACGCCGTGGTGCCGCCCGATGTCCGGCTCGCCTCCGGCATTACCGATGGGCTGGTGCGGCTGTCGGTCGGCCTTGAAGATCCGGAGGACCTGATCGCTGACCTCGAGCAGGCGCTCCAGGCCAGCCTGCAACTCACTCCTCGGTAACCTCCCCGGTGGCGGCGTCCACCGCGAAGCGGCGGCCGCCAACGGTGAAGCGAAAGCGGCCGTAGAAGGGGGCGCTTGCTGCTCCCGCGGTCACCCCGTGGGTCGCCCGGAGCTGTCCGGACGCCGCCTCCCAGGAGTCGATCCGGAGCCGCTCCGGTTTCAGGGAGAGTTGCTCGATCCGATTCCCTGGGCGGCCCTTTGCGAAGCGGACCTCGCCGGTGAGGCAGACCACGCGGCGGCCCGTGTCCAGGTAGAGCCGGACGGGGATAGGGTGACCCGACTCGGCCCCGGCATCCACCTCGTCGGCCATGGCGACCAGGACCTTGCCCTCGGGGAGGCGCCCCTGCCACCGCTCCAGGAAGTGGATCGCCGTGGGTTCATCCACAAAATAGGGCATGGGGGATACGCCTCGGGTCGCCCGCTCAACGGCTCGGGCGAGCACTTCGGACGGGAGCGTTGCCGCAGGCGCCTGGGCTCCTGCGGCCGGAGCGGTCTGGCCCGAGGTCGAGCCGCCCGAGCCCTTTGGCGGCGCCGTCAGCCAGAGGGTGAGAACCAGGAGCGCCGTAGCAGCCAGAAGACCCGGAACCCGGCGCCAATCGAGTTGCACGCAAAGAACACCTCCTCCCAGCAGTCTGCCCTACGCCCGAAGGACGTAGACCTTTTGGACTGCAGGGAGTTTGGCGGCGCTCAGCGAATCTCCACCCGTTCCCCGCAGAGGAGCGAAGAGGAGACTGGGGCCGTGAACAAACAGGGATTTCGGTTGTTGGCGCTGCTGGTGCTGGTCTTGCTGGGTCAGTCGCTGAGTGGATTGTTTGTCCAAGCCTTCTTGTGGGACCAGGGGGGAGACCTCTCCGCGCTGGGCCGCTACAATCTCGCCTCGCCGGTCGCTCTGGCAATCGCCTTTCTAATCCTCGGCCCCATGGTCAAGCGAGGACGCTCGGTGGTGGCTGTCCGCATTGGTGTGCTGCTGCAGGTCGCCTTCTTCCTGGCGGTCCTGCTCCTGGGCACCCGCGCCGGCCACTACCTTGAGCTGCTCGGTGCGCTCACCGGTCTGGGACAGGGCGCCTTCTGGGTGGGTCAGAACATGCTGATTCAGCAGACCACGGCGCCCGAGGAGCGGCCGCGCTACTGGAGCTACGTGAGCGCCAGCTGGTCGCTGACAGCGCTGATCGGTCCCTTCACGGGCAGTCGGGTGGTGGCGGGCTTCGGGCCGGGCCTGGGCTACCAGGTGGTCTTTGGCCTTGCGGCGGTCTGCTACGCCCTGGCCGCTGTGATCAGCCTGGGGCTTTCGGCCCAGGGCTCCGCTCTGCCGTTCCGCCTGCGCAACGGTTGGGTCGAGCACATGGCTGACAACCGGTGGTGGCGGACGCTGGCCGCCCAGGCGGTCGCGGGCTTTCGCGACGGCACGCTCAGCTTCCTGCCCTCCGTCCTGGTCTACGTGGCCACCGGGGATCCCCGCATGATCGGCAACTTTTCGCTGATCACATCTGCCGTGGGCCTGGTCAGCAACTGGCTGACCGGACGCTTTCTGCCCCGCCACCGCTGGTACCACTCCATGCTGATCAGCGGCCTGCTTCAGGCGGCGGCCGCCTCGCTCATGCTGGTCAACCTGGACTACTCCACCCTTCTGCTTTACAGCCTGGTGGGCGCCCTGGCGGGACCGCTCATGGGGATTCCGCTGCTGACCCAGACCTTTGATGCGATCGGGGCGGATGGCGGGGATCATCAGGTAGAGCGGGTAGTTGTGCGGGAATGCTTCCTGGTGATCGGTCGCTCATCCGGCATGATCCTGCTCCTGCTCTTTAGCTGGCTCCTGACCCAGCAGCAGACCGCCATGGTTGCCCTGGCCCTCGTGGCGCTGGCTGCGGTGGCGCCGGCTCTGATCCTCCGTCGCACCCTCCGCCTGGAGCGGTAGAACCCTCTCTGTGGCAGATTCCCTGGTTGTGGCCCATGTGGGCGATCCGGTAGAATGGAGTTCGGAAGGGGGCTCTTTCCTTATGCAGCCAACCCGCAATGAACGCGACTTGCTCGGCGAGAAACCTGTCCCCGCAGAGGCTTACTATGGAGTCCAGACCGCCCGTGCCCTGGAGAACTTTCGGATCACCGGCCTGACCATTCATCCCGCGCTGGTCAAGGCCCTGGCCCAGGTGAAGAAGGCCGCCGCCCTGGCGAATCATCAGCTTGGGTATCTCTCCGCTCCGGTCGCTACGGCGATTGTGCGGGCCGCCGATGAGGTGATCGCCGGCAAGCTGCGGGATCAGTTCCTCGTCGATCCGATCCAGGGGGGCGCCGGCACCTCGGCCAACATGAACGCCAACGAGGTGATCGCCAACCGGGCGATCGAGCTGTTGGGCGGCGTGAAGGGGGAGTACACCCTGGTCGCGCCCAACGACCATGTCAACTTTGCCCAATCGACCAACGACGTCTTCCCGACCGCGATCCGCCTGGCGGTCATGGATCGGACCAGCGATCTGCTGGAGAATCTCGTCCGGTTGGAGGATGCGCTCCGCTTCAAAGGCTTCGAGTTTGATGACGTGGTCAAGATGGGGCGTACACACCTGCAAGATGCCGTCCCGATCCGGGTTGGGCAGGAGTTCCGGGCCTGGGCGACAGCGGTCTACCGTGGGCGGACCCGGCTCCAGCAGGCGCTGGAGGGGCTGGAGGAGATCAACATGGGCGCCACCGCCGTGGGTACCGGCCTCAACGCCGACCCCGCCTACCCGCCGCTGGTGGTGGAGCTGCTGGGCCAGATCGCGGGGCGGAAGCTCCGACAGCCGGTCGACCTGGTCGATGCGACCCAGTCCTGCGATCCCTTCGTGGCCGTGAGCGGCGCCTTGAAGGCGCTGGCGGTCACGCTGAGCAAGATCGCCAACGATATCCGGCTCATGGCCTCCGGGCCGCGGGCCGGCCTGAAGGAGATCAACCTCCCCGAAATGCAGCCTGGCTCATCGATCATGCCGGGCAAGGTGAACCCGGTCATGGCGGAGGTGCTGAACCAGACCTGCTTCTATGTCGTGGGCAACGATCTGACGGTCACCCTGGCCGCCGAGGCGGGCCAGTTGGAGCTGAACGTCATGGAGCCGGTGTTGGCCCATGCGCTCTTCTCCAGCCTGGACGCCCTATCTGGCGCAGTGGGGCTCTTTACGGAGCGGCTGGTTCGCGGGATCACCGTCAACCGGGAGCGCTGCGAGGAGATGGTCACCACATCGGTCGGGTTGGTGACGGTGCTCAACCCGGTGATTGGCTACAAGAACGCCTCCATGGTCGCCCGGGAGGCGACCCTGACCGGGCGCTCGGTGCGGGAGATCGTGCTGGAGCACGGCCTGCTTCCCGCCGAGGAGTTGGACAGGCTGCTCTCGCCGAAGGCGATGACCCAACTGGGCATCGCCAAGCGGAAGGAGCATGAGCACGAAAAGGCATAAAGGTAACGCCCGGCGGGATCGGCCCGCCGGGCGCTTTTAGTCGAAGTGGGCTGCGACCTACTCGGTCAGGGAGCCGGTCCACCGGGCGATCGTGGCGTGGAGACCGTGGAACCAGCCGGCGTTGGAGAGGCCCATGTAGGGGCAACCGCCGTTGATCACCTGAATGCCGGCCCGCTCGGCCCGTGCCACCAGGTCAGGGGCGGCGCCTGGACCACCGGTAGTCTGGAACCAGAGCCGGGGAATGCCTGCGGCTACGGCGTCGTTCACAACGGCGGCGTGGGCCGGTGCCGGCAGGATAATGATCGCGCCTTCCACCCCGCTTGGGAGCCCCTGGAGGCTCGGGTAGGCCGTGACACCCTCCAGTTCAGTGGTGTGTGGGTTGACGGGAAGGGCGTCGTATCCCCGTTCACGCAGGGCACGCCAGATCGAGTTGGCGAACTGCTTTGGGTCGCGGGAGACGCCGACAACGGCGATTCGCTTCTGGGAAAGAAAGGCCTGCATGGCCGCGGCAGATGGCATGGCGATCACTCCCTCGGGCTTCACTTGACTGAATCGTACCAGGGATGGGAGAAAACAGCCATGGCGCATTGAGATCATTCCAAGATCATTCCGAGATGATCCCGGCCAGCTATAGGGAGAGTCGCAGCCCTTCGGGCTCGGTCCGCAGCAACGCGATCTCCCTGGCCCCGTGGAAGCGGGCGAAGGCCTGCAAGGCCCGGCCCAGCCGTGCGAGGCGGGAGCGGTCCGGCTTGATCCCCGGCTCCAGCTGGACCAGCTGGAGGAGTAGCCGCCCCTGGCTCCGGTCCATGCGCGGGTCAATCCGGCCGATCAGCCGGTCACCCTCCAGGATCGGCATGGTGAAGGCCCCGTAGCGCCGCCTGGCGGCGGGAATGTAGACCTCCCAGACATAGTCGAAGTCGAAGAGGTCGGCGAGGCGGGGGCGGTGCCAGAGCAGGTTGTCCAGCGGGGCCAGGAAGCGGATCTCGGGGTCCGGCTCCCAGGCGGCGGGGGCCGCCTCTGCGGCGAGCAGCGCCTCGGCGGCGGGGGCCGGTGCCCAGTAGCGGCGCTTGACGCAATCGATCTGGATCGGAAGCACCTCACCCCGGGCCGCCGCCGCCTCCAGCCAGCTCTTTCGCTCCGCTGCCGTGAGCTTCTGCCAGCCGAAGCGGAAATCGCCGGTCTCGGCCAGCGTGAAGGCGTTCAGGTACCGGTGCATGAGCATGTCGGTCCAGGGGGAGAAGCCCCTCCGCACGGTGGGCGCCCCCCAGGGCCGGGGGGTTGCCCCTGCGCTGGGAGCGATCTCCTCCGGTTCCTGCAGGCTCTCCCAGATCGCCTTGGGCACGACTCTCTCGGGTCGGGCGTACCACTTCTCGGCCCCTTCCCGCCGGCTTACGAAGAGCTGCCCGCCCAACCAGAGCAGGTCGATCGCACTGCCGGTGGCCTTGGACTCCTCGTCGGGGGCGTTGTAGCCCATGCCCATGAGGCGGGGGCCGTCGTGGCCAATCTCACGGGGGCGCACATGCCCCTGGCGGCGGGCCGCCTCCAGCACCTCGCCGACCGACTCCGCCAGCGCCTCACGCCGCTCAGCGGCGTTCGCCCGGGCCTGGAGCATGATCGGCCAGAAGTCGGGCAGCGCACCCATGGGCAGGGCACAGCGCGCATTGGCGAGGTACTCAAAGAGGGCGCCCTTGGCGAAGAGGTTGTCGAACCAGGCGGGCTTGTACCCCTTCACCCGGGCGTAGAGCGCCAGGTGGTGGCAGCGCTCCACCACCGAGACCGGGTCTAACTGCAACGCCCCCAGCCGCTCGATCGCCGTGAGGGTGCCTGTGGGGCCGCTCAGCTCGGTCCGCCAGGGCTGGGCGGCCGCCGCCGAGAGGAGGCCCTGGTGGGCCAGCAGGATTCGGCGGGCGGTCGGCTTTGAGACATGGATCGGCTGCATGGGTGGCTACCTCCTTGCGGCATCTGGCTGTCTCGGCGAAGGGCTCCGGGCGGTAATCGTAGTGCTGGAGCAGCTCCTGGCAGAGGCGGAGGGCATCTGCCGGGCTCGGGAAGGGGGCGGGCGGCGCCGCGGGCGCTGGCCCCAGCAGCCGGTGCAAGCGGCCCAGGGTCGCCCCGAACGGACCCGCAGCCTCCAGCGGCAGCCCCCCGGGGTGGTAGGAGGTGCCATTAACCCACTCGGTCACTTGATAGCGCTCCCCATTCACCTCGGCCAAAAGGGCGCCACTCCTGGTCCGGAGCACCCTGGGGGCGGGGAAGGCGTGGGTCTCCCGGAGGTGCTCGGCCACCCGCAGGCCGTACAGCATGCGCTCCGTCTGCCGATCCTTCCGCCGAAACCGCTTGGCGAAGAGGGGGCCCTGGTCGGTCCAGAGCCGAAACGGCTCCTCCCAGATTCCGTAGTCGATGCGCTCGGCCCGTTCGACCCGGATTCCATAGGCGCTGGCAAGGGCTGCGATCAGTACTTCCACACGCGAAACCTCCAGACGATAGACCTTCCCGTATCCTTCATTCGAGTTTTGAATCCCTCCGATAATTTTCGTTAAAGCCCTTGCGCGCGGGGGTGGGGTATGGTAAAATTCGATATTGTGTGACATAACCAATCGGCCCGTTACAAAACCAAGGAGGAATTACGTGTCATGAGTCTGATGATGGCCGCCACCGAGGCGGGGCTTGCCCAGCGTATTCGCAACCGCATGGCCGAGGGGGCGCCCGTTCGTGAGTCCGTGGTCGATGAGCTTCCGTCCTGGCTGTTGACCGAGATTGGCGATGTGCCTGTCAAGGCCATGTTCCAGAGCGAGCATGCCCATGTCGCCATTCTGGAGAACGGACGGACCGTTGTCCGCCGGGCCCGCGTCTAACGTAGCAGACACTACACGTAGGCATAACCGCTGAGCGCCACGAGCGCTCGGCGGTCTTTTTTCTATTCTCCCTGCAACGGCGGGGCGCTGTCAACGAAGTGGAAAGCTCACCCCAACTTTCTGGAAACAAGGGGCTTGCCCGCGATTCGTTTTCACCATATAATGGAACAACAGGGATCAGGAGGGGACTGAAGGGGGAGGAGTGGTCACCATGTCAACTCACGAGGAGGCCCTGGAGTCCATTGCGGAGCGGGCACGGCGAGCCCTGCAAGACAACCTGGAGGCCCGGCACCAGAGCCATGCGCCCGCCGTAGAGGCGCTCCGGCAGGGTGCGAAGGCGGCCCGGCAGGCCGACCCAGAGCCGAGCCCGAAGCTAGCCGCTCAGCCACTGCGAGCGCCAGACCTGATTGAACAGCGGCTCCATGCCATTCAGGTCCTGCGGGAGCTGGCGCCCAAGCGGACCTGTTATCGCCAGCGAGTGGACGAGCTCTCCCGCCGGTTGGTCAACACGCCCGGTGACTCGATCCACTACGGCGACCTGCTCCAGTGGCTGGCGGAGGCGCATGGCGAACTGCGCCGGCTGGAGAGCGAGATTGAAGAGGCGCAGCATGTGGTCCGCTCCACGGAATGGCTCGTGGACATGCTGGCCGACCCGACCCGCACGCCGACCTCGCCGCACTGTGAAACGGCCGGATGAGCGAACGCTGTGATTTCCCACTGGCTGAGGTGGGTCTCGGGCAGATGCGAATCTGGCGCCGGCGGCGGCTGGAGTACGCGGAGCATGGCGAGGCGCTGGTCACCGCAGCCCGCCTCTTTCGGGAGCGGTTCGCGGGCGCAACGCCGCAAACCAAGAAGCGCAAGCGCAGGCCCCCCTTGCAGGCCCCGGCATCGAATGGTATGCTTGGGGTGGAATGAACCCATATGTGACTCGGGACGGAGCAAAGGAGAGTCCCGTCGAGGCGGTGTCGTGTAACGGCATCGTCCGGCGGGGCTTTTTCGCGTCTCCCGACGGAGCTTAGGAAGGGGGTCCTGCGACAATGAGCAGCCGGACCGATATGCTCGCAAGGCTTCAGGATCAGACGGAATATGACCTGATCATTATCGGCGGTGGGATTACGGGGTGCGGCGTGGCCTATGAGGCGGCCGCCCGGGGTGTTCGGGTCCTGCTCCTGGAGCAGGGGGATTTCGCCAGCGGCACCAGCAGCCGCTCCACCAAGCTGATCCACGGCGGCATTCGCTATCTGAAGCAGATGGATTTCCGCCTGGTGCGGGAGGGTGTGCAGGAGCGGCAGAACCTGATCGCCGCCGCACCCTACCTGGTTCACCCGATCCAGTTTGTCTACCCGGTGCACGCCGGCGACCCCGATCCGTTCTGGGCCCTGCGGATTGGCATGATGCTCTACGACTGGTACGCGGGCCGCTCCAACCTCCTGCGGCACAAGGTCTACCCCGGCAAGACCGTCCTGGCGGAGGAGCCAAACCTGCGGGAGGATGGGCTGCAGGGCGCAGGCCTCTACGCCGACTGCCTGACCGATGACGCCCGCCTGACCGTGGAGGTGGCTCGGGCTGCCGCCCGCAAGGGGGCCGTGCTGCTGAACTACATGAGGGTCGACCGCTTCCTCTACCACGCCGATGGGCGCATGGCGGGCGTGGTCGCCACCGACCTGCTGAGCGGGGGTGAGCCAATTCAGGTCACGGGCAAGGCCTTCCTGAACGCCACCGGCCCCTGGGCCGACGTGATTCGCCGGCTAGATGAGCCCGGCTGTGAGCCGACAGTCCGGACGACCAAGGGGGTCCATATCACCGTCCCCCACGATCGCCTGCCGATCAAGCGCCCGGTGGTCATGCACGCCGCCGACAAGCGGCTGATGTTCGCCGTCCCGCGCGATGGCTTTACCTACCTCGGCACCACGGACACCGATTACGAAGGCGATCCGGCCGCACTCACGGTGGATGAGTCCGATGTGACCTACATTCTGGCCGCTACCAACCGGACCTTCCCCCGGGCGCACCTGACCCTGGAAGATGTGGTCAGCGCCTGGGCCGGCCTGCGGTCGCTGGCCGCGACGGGCGGGGGGCTGAAGCCGAGTCAGGTCTCGCGGGACTACCGGCTTCACACCAGCAAGAGCGGCCTGGTCTCGGTGGCGGGCGGCAAGTTGACCGCCTTCCAGGCCATGGCCCGCTCGGTCTTGCGGACCGTGCTGCCGCATCTCTCGGTTGGCGAGCTGCCCCTGGACCTGCCCGGAATCGCCCGCGGGAGCCAGCCCGCCGATTTTGCCCTGCTGGCCCGTGAGGCCGGGCTGCCGGCAGGGGCGCCGCAGGAACTCTGGGCCCGGCACGGGTGCGAGGTCCCGCTGGTGCTGGAGCAGATGGATCCGGAGGTGGATGATGCTCGGGCCCGCATGCTGGCGGCAGAGGCGGTCTTTGCCGTCCGGCATGAGTTTGCCGTCACCCTGACCGACGCACTGAACCGCCGGACGGCCCAGATGCTCTTCAGCCGTGACAACGGCATGCGGTCGGTGGAGGTGGTGGCCGGGGCGATGGGCCGGCTCCTCGGGTGGAGCGAAGAGGAACGGGCGAGCCAGGTGGCGGCCTACCGGGCCGAGGTCGCCCGCATGATGAACTGGCGAAGCCGATCCATAGGCGATTGAATAACCAAAGCGCTGCACGCCAGATGGGTGCAGCGCTTTCGATTACCGGACCTCCAACCAGATCATCCCGTCGGGGTGGATCCCACAATCCATGCGTCGGACTTCCTTCAGGCTGGCCAGGTCGATCACGGAGATATCGTTGGTCTTGTTGTTTGCGACGTAGGCCTCGGCTCCGTCGGGCCGGACCACCACGCCCCCGGGCCACCTGCCGACGGGGATCCGCTTGATCTCCCAGGGGGAGGGCTCCGGCGTGGCCCCGACGTGGCTGTGCGCGACCACCGAGAGGTCGTGCGACTCCCGGTTAGGAATCAGGCAGTACTTCCCGTCTGGGGTGAAGACCGCCCGGATCGGCAGGGTCCCAAGCCGCCGGCGCCAGAGCACCTCATGTGTCTCGGAGGAGATGACATAGAGGTTGTTGTCGCCCTGATTGGCCACGTAGACGTGCCTGCCATCCGGATGGTGCGCCAGCCCCTCGGGCTCCTTCCCCACCGGGATATGCGTGATGACGCTTTGCGTGGCTACATCCACAATGGTGATGTTGTTCGAGCCGATGTTGGCCACGTAAGCGCGGGAGCCGTCCGGGGTGATATGGACCATATGGGTGTATGTCTGGTGCAGGGGCAGCACCTTCTCCACCCGGTGCTCGGGAATCGAGATCAGGAAGAGCTTGTTGGAGTAGGTGGAGACCAGCCAGAGCCAGCGGTTGTCGTGGGTGATATCCATGCCGTGGGGAAACTTGAAGTCCGGGTGGGCAATCCTGTGGACCACCTCGCCCGCCTTCACGTCGAGCACGGCGACGGTGTTCCCGCCGGCGCAGGTCACATAGGCGTACTTCCCGTCGCGGGAGACCACCGCCTCGTGTGGGTTGAGATCGACTGGGATCGTCCGGACCGCATGGCCAGCGTCTGGGTCGATATAGGCGATGGTCGACTCATCTTTGTGCAGCACCAGCAGATACCCGCCGCTCGGGATCATCGCGCTACCTCCTAGAGGCGCTCCAGCACGCCCTTGATCAGGTTCTGGAAGCGGGGCTTGGTCCGGGTGGCGACCTCCATGACCTGCTCGTGGGTCAGGTGGACCGGGGAGTCAGGCAGCGCCATATCGGTAATGCAGGCAAGGCCCATTACCCTCAGCCCCATGTGCTTGGCCACGACCACCTCGGGGACGGTAGACATGCCCACGGCGTCGCTGCCAAGCCGTTGGAGCATGCGCAGTTCGGCAGAGGTGTTGTAGCAAGGGCCGGAGATGGGGGAGTAGACGCCCTGCCGGAGCCCAAAACCAAGCCCCTCCGCCACGGTCAGGGCGACCTGGCGCAGTTCCGGGGTGTAGGCATCCACCATGGCGGGGAAGCGGGGGCCGAGCTCCTTCAGGTTCGGCCCGCGCAGCGGGTCCTCACCCATCATGTTGATATGATCCACGATCAGCATGAGATCGCCGGCGCTAAAGGCGGGGTTCAGACCGCCGGCGGCGCAGGTGACGATCACGGTCTCCACCCCGAGCGCCTTCATGACCCGGACCGGGAAGGTGACCTGCTGCATGGAGTAACCTTCATAGTAGTGGACCCGGCCTTGCATGGCGACCACGGTCTGCCCCATGAGGGTGCCGATCACCAGCTGGCCCGCATGTCCCTCTACGGTGGAGACGGGGAAGTGGGGAATCTCGTGGTAGGGGATCCGGACCGCCTGCTCAATCTGCTCCGCCAGATCGCCGAGGCCGGAGCCCAGGATCAGCCCGACCGTGGGCTTGGCGGCGCCGCGGGCCATGATTGCCGCTCGGGCTTCATCCATCTGCCGCAACAACTCAGACATAGGGGAACACCTCTCCTGTGGACAGGATCGAAGGGGTCGCTCACCGTAGTCTGGTGCGCAACCCCCTACATTAATTCGGCGGATTCAGTATTCGGGGCCGATCGTTCCCTTCCTGCCGAATGGGCAGGTGAGCGTGCAAGGATTGGCGAAGGCTATTGCAATATATTCCAATCCATACTACAATTGCTCTAAGAACTTTGAATTGGCTCTCGGGGATTGAACTTTTGTATCCGATCCTAACAAAGTGCGTTAAACATGAAGGATATTCCACGGCCCGGCGCCGAATACCTGCTACCAAGATGCGCCTGTGATTTGTCCAGGAGCAGGTTGCTCGATCGATCGGGTTCGCTCGTGCGGTCGGGCATACTAAGGGCTGCCATGCCGGCGGAGAGTTGCGACTGGCAAGGAGGCGGTAATCGGTGTGGACGGTGATCTACATAGCGCCCAGCAAGCAGGCGGCTGAGGAGCTGCGCGATGCCCTCACCCGGGAGGGGTTGCTGGTCAGCCTGCGAGCGACAGGCCTGTCGACGAACGCCGGGAGCGCTCATTTTGAACTGTTGGTCCCGAAGGGCGAGGCGCGCGAGGCCCACGAAGTGTTAAACCAGGCTCTTGGACGGAGTCGTAAGAAGTAATCGACATGACAAGGAGACGGTGAAGAGCCCATGACGAAGTTGAAGAAGATCGGTGTTCTCACCAGCGGTGGTGACGCTCCGGGCATGAACGCAGCGGTCCGGGCGGTGGTCAGGCGCGGCCTCTCCCTCGGCGTGGAGGTAGTCGGCGTAAGGCGGGGCTATGCGGGCCTGATCGCGGGCGACTTCGTGGACCTGACGATCAGCTCCGTGGGCGATATCATCCACCGGGGTGGTACGGTCCTCTACACCGCCCGCAGTGAGCGGTTCGTGAAGCCGGAGGGGCAGCAAGAGGCGATCGCACAGGCGCGCAAGGCTGGGATTGAGGGGCTCGTGGTGATCGGTGGCGACGGCTCCTTCCGGGGGGCGATCAAGCTGACCGAGCAAGGGCTGCCGGCGGTCGGCGTGCCTGGCACGATCGACAACGATATCTACGGCACCGACTTCACGATTGGGTTTGACACCGCTGTGAACACCTGTCTCGACGCCGTCCGCAAGATTCGCGATACCGCCACCTCGCATGATCGGACCTTTGTGCTTGAGGTCATGGGGCGCAACTCCGGCTGGATCGCTCTCTCGGTTGGCCTGGCTGGCGGCGCGGAGTCGATCCTCATTCCGGAGCACCCGGTTGATTTGGATGAGGTGATCGCCCGGCTGAAGCGGGGTGTCGAGCGCGGCAAGCGGCACTCCCTGATCATTGTCGCGGAGGGCGCCGGCGAGGGCTTTAAGGTCGGCGAGGCGATCCGTGCGCGGACCGGCTTCGACACCCGGGTCACCGTTCTCGGACATATCCAGCGGGGTGGCTCGCCGAGCGCACTGGACGCCATGCTGGCCTCCCGGTTGGGCGCCCGGGCCGTAGAGGTCCTGGTGGAGGGGAAGGGCGGCCTCTTCGTGGGCATGGTCAACAACGAGACGGTCACCCCGCCCCTGCAGAATGTGTTGGACAAGCAGAAGTCGATTCCGAGCGAGCTGATCGAGCTGGCTGAGGTGTTGTCGAAGTAGGCTGATCCGCCGTCAACCACCCACTAGAGGAGAGAGGTAACGATGCTGCGCAAGACAAAGATCGTGGCGACTATCGGCCCGGCCAGTGAGAAGCCAGAGGTCTTGACCAAGCTGATCGAGGCGGGCGTGGACGTCTGCCGGCTCAACTTCAGCCACGGCACCCAGGAGGAGCACCTGGCCCGCATTGAGGCGATTCGGGCCGCCGCCGCGAGGGCGGGCAAGGACGTCGCCATTATGATCGACCTGAAGGGACCGGAGATCCGCCTCGGGACCTTCGAGGGCGGGAAGATCTTCCTGAAGGAAGGGGATATCTTCTCCCTGGTGACCGAGAAGGTCCAGGGGAACCAGGAGCGAGTCTGGGTCCAGTACCCCGAGATCACCCGCGATGTGCCGGTCGGCGGCTACCTGCTGGCCGATGACGGCAACCTGACCTTCCAGGCGGTTGAAGTGACCAACACCGAGATCCGGTGCAAGGTGATTGTGGGCGGACCGCTCTCCGACCGGAAGAAGATCAACCTGCCGGGGACCAAGGTCTCCCTGCCGGCGCTCTCGGAGAAGGATATCGCCGATATCCAGTTCGGTGTCCGCATGAATGTCGACTTCGTGGCCGGATCGTTCATTCGCAAGGCGCAGGATGTGCTGGATATCCGCCGTGTGATCGAGGAGGCGGGCGGCCACCAGCACATTATCTCGAAGGTGGAGTCGCAGGAGGGCTTCGACGAGCTCGAGGCGATTCTGCAGGTCTCCGATGGTCTCATGGTCGCCCGTGGCGACCTGGGCGTGGAGGTGCCCACCGAAGAGGTGCCGCTCATGCAGAAGCGGATGATCGAGCGGGCCAACGCCCTGGGCAAGCCGGTGATCACGGCGACGCAGATGCTCGAGTCAATGATCACCAAGCCCCGCCCGACCCGGGCCGAGGCCTCCGACGTGGCCAACGCCATTATGGACGGCACCGATGCGATCATGCTCTCCGCCGAATCGGCCGCCGGCCAGTATCCGATCGAGTCGGTCCGGACGATGGCGACGATTGCAAAGCGGACCGAGGAGGCGCTGAACCACAGCGATCTGCTCTCCCGCCGGGGCCGCTTCGGGAAGCTGGACTCGGTGACCGAGGCGATCTCGCACGCCACCGTCACCACCGCTCTGGACCTGGGGGCCGCCGCCATTATCTCCGCCACCCGCTCGGGCTTCACCGCCCGCATGGTCTCCAAGTACAAGCCGGCCTGCGCTGTGATCGCCGTGACGCCGGATGACAAGGTGGCCCGTAAGCTCCGCCTCGTCTGGGGTGTGCACCCGGTGATCAAGCGGGAGACGCTGGATACCGACTCGCTCATGGACCGGGCGGTCGAGGGCGCCCTGGAGACCGGGATCGTCAGCAACGGCGACCTGGTGATTATCACCGCCGGTGTGCCGGTCGGGGTACAGGGCTCCACCAACCTGATCCGGGTCCACACCCTGGCCGATGTGCTGGTCAGCGGAACGGGCATCGGGCGGATGCCGGTCACGGGCCTCGCCCGTGTGATCCTGACCGAGGCGGATGCAGCCAGGGTCCAGGAGGGCGAGATTATCGTGGCGAGCCAGACCGATGCCGACCTGGTCCCGGCCATGGAACGGTGCGCTGGCGTGATCGTGGAAGAGGGAGGCCTCACCTCGCACGCGGCGATTGTGGGAATCTCCCTGGGCAAGCCGGTGATCGTGGGCGCCGAGGGGGCCATGAGCCGGATCACCACCGGCACCCTGGTCACGTTGGATGTGGCCCACGGCCAGGTCCTCCGGGGCAAGGCGAATGTGCGATAGTTGACAAATCCCCTGCGCAGGGCTCACGATCATACACGTGGGCCCCACGCAGGGGGTTTTTCTGACGGTAGGAGGGGACGCACCATGTTCAAGGCTGAGGTTCGGGTTCGCTATGCTGACACAGATGCGATGGGCGTGGTCTATCATGCCAACTACCTGGTCTGGTTCGAGGTGGGCCGCAATGAGCTCATGCGTGCATGGGGCCTGCCCTACATTGAGTTCGAGCGCCAGGGGATCATGGTGCCGGTGGTGGAGGGACAGGTGAAGTGGCGGTATCCCGCCCGGTACGACGATCTCCTTCATGTCGAGGCCCGGGTGGAATCGATCTCCCCGGCCAAGATCACCTTTGCCTACCGGATCGTAAGGGCGGAGGATGGCAAGTTGTGCTGCGAGGGGACGACTGTGCACGGCTTCATTACCCGGGAGGGGCGCCCGGTGGCGCTGCCCAAGGTCGCCCCGGCGCTCTACGAGGCCTTCCGCTCGCGGGCGGAGTTGGAGGCGGAGGAGAGAGGGTAGGGTCGGCCGAGGGGCCGTACTTTCAGTCATCATCCTTTCGTCTAAAGCGGTGCGCGTCTGAAGATGTGACCGGGATCACCTGCCAGCAGGGGTGATTCGGGTATCATGATGGCAGACTACTATCGTGAGCCGGCCCGCAGGGGCCCTCGGGAGGAACAGATAAGCATGGCGGTAACCCGTGAACAGGTCCTGGAAGCCCTGAAGCCCGTAAATGACCCCGAGTTGCACAAGTCGATTGTCGAGCTGGACATGGTGAAGGAGATTCAGATCGACGGCGGCCACGTCACAGTTACGATCAACCTGACGGTCCCCGGCTGCCCCCTGAAGGCCCGGTTCGAGAAGGATGTAGAGGCCGCCCTGAAGCAGGTGGCTGGGGTTGAGAAGGTGACCACCCTCTTCGGCTCCATGAATGCCGAAGAGCGGGCTGCGGTGGCTGCCAAGGTCCGGGGCGGTCAGCCCCACCAGGACGCTGCCCAGTCCACCATGGCTCTCGCCACCAAGACCACGATTATCGGTGTGGCCTCCGGCAAGGGCGGTGTGGGCAAGTCCACATCCACCGTCAACCTGGCGGTCGCGCTGAAGCAGTTGGGCTACTCGGTCGGCATTATTGACGCCGATATCTACGGCTTCTCCATTCCCCGCATGATGGGCAATATGTCCCGCCCAGAGCAGCTTGACGAACAGGTCCTCCTGCCGGTCTGGGCCCATGGGATCCCGTTTATCTCCGCTGGCTCGCTCGTGGCTGAGGATCAGGCGATTATCTGGCGTGGGCCGATGCTCGGTAAGATGATCGAGCAGTTCCTGACCAATGTGCAGTGGGGCAAGCTGGACTATATCTTGATCGACCTGCCTCCCGGGACCGGCGACGTGGCGCTCTCGATCGCACAGATGCTGCCGAACACCGACCTTGTGCTGGTCACCACCCCGCAGGCAGCCGCCGCCCAGGTGGCCACCCGTGTGGGCTCCATGGCGGCCCGGACCAACCAGCGGATCGTCGGCGTGATCGAGAACATGGCCTACTTCCTCTGCGATCAGTGCGAGAAGCAGCACTTTATCTTCGGGAAGGGGGGCGGCCAGGCGCTCGCTGCCAACCTCGGCTGCGAGGTGCTCTCCCAGATCCCGCTGACCACCGACGTCCGGCTTGGCTCTGACGTGGGTGACCCGATCGTCGCCGACAAGGCGGATCATCCGGCGGCGAAGGCCTACCTGGAAGCGGCCAGGAAGCTGGCCCAGCTGGCTCCGCCCAAGGTCTGGGACGAGGAGCTACGCCTGCTCTAAGCGAAGATGGCGAGCCCCCGGTGCGTGGCGCATCGGGGGTTTTGCGTTGTTGCGTGAACAGCGAGTGAGGAGGGTATCCCTACTTTATTCTTGCTAATTCGCCCTGCCGTGCTATGTTATTAATGTGAACTAGCTGACAGAGGGAGGACCCACTAGTGCGATGTACGGGGAGAGTTGCCGCCCTGGCGGCACTTATCCTGATCACGCTCTCCGGATGCGCCCTGCCTGGGACGGGTGGCCCGCCTGATCCTGAGGCCGGCGAGACCGGGGCGGAGCAGCCCACCGGTGCCGTGCAGGCGAGCGATGCCGAGCAGGGCGCAGGTGGAGAAACGGGAACCCATGCCGAACCGTCGACCCAGCCGGAGAGCTCCCCCTGGCGGGCGGGAATGGCCAGCTTTCCGCTGGTGGAGATGAGGGAGCCCTCGCCGTTTCCGTCGGTCTACCTGCCGGCGGAGGTCCAGGCCGCCGATTTGGTGGCGGAACAGGGCCGGTTTGTGCTGGAGGTGGCCACAGGAACGATTTGGCGGGTCGATGCACAGAGTGGCTTCTACGCCTGGTCGCCGACTGACAACGCCCTCGCCCTCTCCCGAGCGGCCATGATGCGCGAAGGGCTTGACGTGGTGATGATCGAATCCCAGAGCGCTACTCCCCTGGTCACAGGGCGGGTTCACCATGCCGCCTGGATGCCGGACGGCTCGCACCTCGCTTTTGTCCTCACGGGCAGCGGTCCAGATCGGGTGCCGACCGGCCCCTACCTGATCAGCCGGGAGGGGGGCCCGGTCTGGCGGCTCTCTGAGGGCGAGTCGAACTTCTTCACCGCCCAGTGGGCGCCGTCGGGGGAGTGGCTCTCCTACTCGTTGCCTGGGGCCGCGTCTGGGGCCGTGAACATGCAGACCGGGAAGCGGCTGGAGCTAAGCTCCATTCTCAAGACGCCGTGGTCGGTCTGGGTGCCAGACAGCCCCTACATGACGCTCTATGGGAGTGCCGGTGTGGCGATCTTCGACCCGTCTACCGAGCAGGTGGTGGGCTCCACCGAGAGGGTTGCGGTTCAGCGGGAGGGTGCGCAGTTCAGCCGTGACGGCCGGCTCCTGCTGATCCAGGCGAGCCATGCCCGGTCCGGCGATCCGCCCCGCTTTGCGCTCTACCGGTCGCCCGACGGCCTGCAGCGGCCGCTGCTGGAGGGTGTGGGGCGCTGGGCCCGACTCTCGCCAGATGGCGCCTGGATTGCGTACATAAGTGACGGCTGTAGTGAGAGTGGTTGGGATCTCTCGGTGACCGCCACCAGCGGCGGGGGCCGGCGCGTGCTGACGCAGGACCCCCAGACCGTGCGCCATAGCCCCTGGTGGGCGCACCATGCCAACCAGATCGCCTTTGTGGAAGGAACGAGGCTGAAGCTCGCCGACCCGGCGACGGGCGAGATCAGGACCGTGCTGGAGGCGCCGGAGGGCACCGTACTCTCGATGCCCTACAATCCCTGGTCCGCCGATGGCCGCTTCCTAGCCTTTACCGTGGGCCCGACTCCCCCCATCTGCCCGCGGTAGCGACGGTCGCTGAACACCATGCAAAGCCCCGGCAGGAAAGGCGCCCGGAAGATGGAACTCTTCTCGGGAATGGGGGCGACCATATGAGCATGAATCACCACCTGGATCAGCGCGTGACCGACCTGGTCCTCCGCTATCGCTCCGCTGGCTCTTACGAGACCCAGCCCTTCGTGCCCGGGGAAGAGGAGGTCGGCGAGATCCTGAGCGAGGCCCGCAGCCTCTCCGCCGAGATCCTGGCCCGGCCTCAGGGCGTGCTTCGCAACCACTGGCTGGAGGTTCTGGAGACGCTGTCCACCCGCATAGAGGAGGATCAGCGCTACCCCTTCCGCTATGTGAGCGGCGTGAACGGCGCACTCTCCGATCTCTTTTTCGATGACCCTCGCCCCGCCCCCGAGCGCCTCTCCGCTCTCCTGGCCCGACTCGATTCCGCCCCGGGGGTCATTACACTCGCGGGGTCGATGACCGACTCGCTGACGATCGAGCGCCGGCAGCAGGTGGAGCGCACGTTGGATGTGCTCTTGCGGACGGTGGATCGAGCGGAGGCGTCCCTGCCCCAGTGGGAGCGGGCGGAGAGCCTGGCCGAGGGACTGACCGCGCTCAAGCAGACCGCCCTGGCGCTGAAGGCCGACCTGAAGGGCCTGGAGCCGGACGGCTCGGTGGAGGACCTGCCCTACGAGCGGGTGCTCGGCGAGATCTTCGGCGGCGACCTGAACGCCACGCTGAAGTGGGTGGACCAGGAGGTCACCCGTTGCGACGAGGAGTACCGGGCCCTGGCTGCCCGCCTCTCCCCAGGCAAGAGCCCCAAGGAGGTTCTGGCGGCAGACCTGCCCCACGCCCCGAGCCCAGAGGTGATGTTCCGGGAGATGATCGGCTATGTGGATGCGGCCCGAAGCGCCTGCCTGGCGCTCATGGACCTGCCGGAGGGCGAGTCCTGCGACGTGGCCGAGGTGCCAGATGCGATCAAGGACTCTTACCCCTGGGGCGCCTACCGCGGCGGGAATATCCTGCGGGGCAGCCTGAAGGGCTCCTGCTTCCTCAATCAGCACAACTACACGGCCGTCTCCCGTGGCTGGATGCAGATGATGGCCCTGCACGAGTGCTACCCAGGCCACCACGCCCAGCGGGTCAAGGCGACCGCCGGCAAGATCCCGCTCTCCTTCAAGGTGGGCCTCTCCATGACCCGGGACTCCCACCTGACAGAGGGCATCGCCCACCGGTCTGAGAAGATGCTGGAGGGGATCTTCCCCGACCGGGCCTTCCCGCTCTTCGTCGCCTATCGGCGGCTCCACACGGCGGTTCGGGTGCGGGCCGACATCGACCTGAATCACCATCGGAAGGGGACGCTAGAGGTAGCGGAGCTCTACCGCCGGTACCTTGGTTTCACCGAGCCCGAGGCCCTGGGCCAGGTCCGGTTCCAGGAGTTGTGGCCGGGCTACATGACCACCTACTACACCGGCATGCGAGAGTTGGAGCGGCTTGAGGCGCGCCATGGCCTCCCCACCCGGGAGTGGAACGAGTTGCTCTTCTCCAGCGGGTACGTATCGCTGAAGACGTTGAAGGGACTCCTGGCCCTGGAGGCGAATCAACGGAGAGAGATCCTGGAAGGGAGAATATAAGCGCATGCGGTATCAAATCATGTACCAGCCCAGTGATGCGCTCGCGATCGTGACCCTCGAACCAGGCGAGACCATGCAGGCCGAGGGTGGCGCCATGGTCTCCATGAGCGGGAATATCCAGCTTCAGACCGAAATGAAGGGCGGCTTCATGGGCGCCCTGGGCCGTTCGTTCCTGGGCGGCGAGTCCTTCTTCACCTCCAAGTTTCAGGCTCAGGGTGGTGCGGGCGAACTGACCCTTGCGCCGCCCCTGCCGGGTGATATCACCGGGCTGGAGTTGCAGGGCCAGACCATGTACCTGAAGTCCGGCGCCTTCCTGGCCGGCGCCGACTCGCTCACAATCGACTCGAAGTGGGGCGGCTCCCGGGGCTTCTTCGGCAGCGGCGGCCTCTTCCTGCTCCGGGTCCAGGGGCATGGCCTTCTCCTCTTCAACACATATGGCGCCCTCCACTGGAAGCAACTGGCCCCCGGTGAGCGGTATATCGTGGATACCGGCCACGTGGTCGGCTTCAGCGACGGCATGAACTTCCAGGTCCGCAAGGCCGCCCAGGGCTGGTTCTCGACCATTGCCAGCGGCGAGGGGCTGGTCTGCGAGTTTACGGGACCGGGCCTGATCTACCTGCAGACCCGCTCCGAGGAGTCGCTGGTCAACTGGCTGATCCCGAGGCTCCCCAACCGGTCCAACTAGATGGGAATAGCCCCCTGCGACGCAGGGGGCTTTCGTTTGTCTCTGACTAGTAGCCCGGCGGGCGCTGGAAGCCCCCGGTCACCTCGGCGATGGCGGCAGCCATTGGGAGCAGCCGCTCATCCTCCCAGCGGCGGGCGACGAGTTGCAGGCCGATCGGCAGGCCGTCCGGGTCCAGGCCGACCGGGATCGCCAGGCTGGGGTGGCCGGTCAGGTTGAAGAACTGGGAGAGGGCGAAGCTGTCCATGTAGGGCACCGTGGCATCATCCACCATGATTGGGGTGCCAGGCTTGCAGTGGGGGATCGCCGTGGTGGCGGCAACCGGGCAGAGGAGGAGGTCCCAGTCGTCAAAGAACCGCTCGACCGCAACTGCGGCCCGGTCTCGCTCTTGCAGGGCCGTGAACCAGTCGCCAGCAGTGAAGGGGCGCTGCCCCTCGGCAGGGGGGGCGGTGGCCTTGAAGATTGTATCCATGAGCATCCAGAAGGCCTGGAAGGCGGCCTCATAGTCCAAGGTGGGCAGGGCTGGCTCCACACGGGCGCCATGGCCAGCCAGCCGCTCGACGGTCTGCGCCACCGCCTCCCCGACCGCCCGGGCCACCCGGCCGCCAGGCAACGATCCGGCCCAGGCGATCCGGAGCGCTTTCAGGTCGGGCCTGGCGTGCTCCCGCAGGGGGACGGGCGGTACGTCGAGATCGCCCCGGTCCGGTCCGGCCAGGATCCGAAAGGCCAGGTCCAGATCATCGATCGTCCGGGCCATGGGACCGATCACGGCCATCGCCCGGGCGGTGCGGGCAGTGCCCGGCGGCTCGGGGATATGGCCGCCCAGGGAGACCCGGTGCTCGGTCGGCTTCAGGCCGAAGAGGCCACAGAAATGGCTGGGGACCCGGATCGACCCGCCCAGGTCGCTGCCCACCTCCAGGGGGGTCATGCCGGCCGCCAGGGCCGCCGCCGCCCCGCCACTGGAGCCGCCTGGGGTCCGCTCCGGGTTCCAGGGGTTGTTGGTCCGGCCAAAGACCGGGTTGTAGCTCTGGTAGTCGCCCAGCAGGGTAGGCACGTTGGTCTTGCCCATGATAATCGCCCCGGCGGCCTTCAGCCTCGCAGCCACGGAGCCGTCTTGCTCGGGTATGTAGTCGGCGAGGGGCTTCCAGCCGGCGGTGGTCCGCAGGCCTGCTACGGCGTGGCCATCCTTCAGGGTGAGCGGCAGACCGTGCAGCGGCCCCCAGACTTCTCCTTGCGCCAGGGCGGCATCGGCCTCACGGGCACGCTGCCGGGCGCCCTCGGGATCTAGCGTGACAACGGCGTTGAGCCTTGGGTTCTGCGCCTCGATCTGTGCCAGGTGGGCCTCCAGCACCTCGACCGCCGAGAGCTCCCGGTTTCGAATCGCCTGGGCCAGGTCGGTGGCGGAACGGTAGATCACCATGGACTGCCCCTCCTCAACCATAGAGTCCTTACTAATTAGAATTGTATGCACGATAATCCTGCTACCGTACCGGAGAAGAAGTCTCGGAGTCGCAGCGAGGGCATCGCCCCATGATCCGGTGGAACACTAGCCCCCAGCACCCCAACTGGAGGCATGAGATATGAAGATCCTGGTGACAGGCGGAACCGGAAAGCTGGGCGCTATGGTGGTCGAAACCTTGCTGCACTCTGTGCCGGCCGAGGAACTCGCAGTCAGCGTTCGCCAGCCGGAGAAGGCGGAGGGGCTGCTGACCCGCGGTGTGACTGTGCGGCACGGGGACTTTGACCAGCCCGAGACACTGGACGCCGCCTTCGTCGGAGTCGATCGCCTGCTGATTATCTCCACCGATGGCGATAACGAGACCCGGATTCGCCAGCATACCGCGGCCGTGGACGCGGCGCAGCGGGCCAACGTGCGGTTTATTGCCTACACAAGCCTGAGCCATGCCAGTGAGAGCCCGCTCTTTCTCGCCCCGGTCCACCGGGCCACGGAAGAGGCGATCCGCCGGACGGGAATCCCCTTCTGTTTCCTGCGCAACAACTGGTACCTGGAGAACGAGAGCGGCACGATCCAGGCGGTGCTGGGCGGGGCGCCGCGGGTGACATCGGCCGGGCCTGGGCAGGTAGGGTGGGCGCCTCGCCGCGACTATGCGGAGGCAGCAGCCGCCGTACTGGCGGGCGATGGGCATGAGAATCAGATCTACGAACTCTCCGGCAGGCCGATGAGGCAGGCGGAACTGGCATCTGCACTGGCCGGGGTTCTGGGCCGGGAGGTTCCCGTTCTCCAGGTGGATGATGACGCCTACGCCGAGATCATGCGAAAGGCGGGCGTGCCGGAAGCGGTAATTCCCATTCTCGTGGGGATTCAGCAGGCGATCAGGGCCGGCGCCCTGGCGAGCGAGAGTCATGATCTGGAGCGGCTGCTGGGCCGACCGGCCACACCGATTGCCGACGCGCTGCGGACCCTGGTGAGCGAGCTACAGCGGTAGTTGCGCGCGCAAAAACCCCGGCGCCATCAGGCGCCGGGGTGATCCACTTCAAGCAGACTCTTTCGGTTCGGCATCTTCCAGACCATGAGGAAGGCATCTACCTGGTCCCAGAACGCATCCAGCCCCATTGCCTTCTCGCGCGTGTCGTAGGTGTTCGGCAACCCGATCCCACCGCCGCCCACATCGATAATCAGCCCGTCGCGAAGCGCCAGGGTCAGGTATTGGACATGCTGTTTGGTCACCCGCAGGGTGGTCCGCTCCGTGAGCCAGGTGGCGATCGTTTCGTGGGTGGCGGCCAACTCCCGCCGGCCCGCCGCCTTCCGCTCCTGGATCAGGTCGATAAACGCATGCAGCAGGATCGACTCCACCTGGTCCTCACGGATATCCGTCCGATACCGGGGCTCCCTCATGGCCCCTACCCTCCCTTAGTCCGACAGGAGTGGGAAGCTGACCGTGAACCGTGAACCCTTGCCGGGCTCGCTCTCCAGCCGGATCTCGCCGCCGTGCTCTTCCACCATGGTCCGCACGATCGGCAGGCCGAGGCCGGTACCGCCCACCTCACGGACGTAGGGGTGCTCTGCCCGGTAGAACTTCTCGAAGACCCGCTTCTGTTCGGCAGCGGGGATTCCGATGCCCGAATCCTCCACGACCAGGTCCACCGTCTCTCGCCCTCGCTGCACCGACACCTTCACGAACCCCTTCTGGGTGTACTTGACGGCGTTCGAGACCAGGTTGGATGCGATCTGGGTAAGCCGGTCGGGGTCGGCTGAGATCAGCGGGAAGTCTCCGGGGGAGGCGGTCACCTCGAACTGGAGCCCCTTCTGTTCCGCCTGCACCCGGAACGTGTCCGCCACCTGCTGGACAATGCGGGGCAGGCAGACCTGGGTGCGCTGCAGCGGTGTCCGGCCCGATTCGATTCGCTGAATATCCAGCAGGTCATTGATCAGATTCGCCAGTCGCGTGGTGTTCCGGGAGACTACATTCAAGAACTCTCGCTGTTGCTCCTGCAACGGCCCCACCGTTTCGGCGAGGACGAGGGAGAGGTAGCCCATGATCGAGGTCAGCGGGGTGCGCAGTTCGTGGGAGACGGTGTTCACGAACTCGGACTTGAGCCGGTCCAACTCGGCCAGTTCGGTCACGTCTTGGAAGGTGAAGAGGCGGCCGACACGCTGGGAGCCCGTGCCCACAGGTGCGGACGACCACTGCAGGACATAGCCGTTGGAGAGGCGGATCTGGCCCTCGGTGGCCTCGTCGTGGGTGTGGATCAGGCGACGGACCGCCTCCAGGAAGGGGTGGTCCGGCCTGAGAAAAGTGCCGATCTGGGCCAGCACCTGGTCGGCGGTCGCATCGTCCTGCACATCGCCGAAGAACTCCCGGAAGGTGGTGTTTACCACGAGGAGGTTTCCGCCGGTGTCGCAGAGCCAGGCGCCAGCGCGCATGGTTGAGACGATCGAGAGGTAGATATCTAGCTGGGCTGCCGCACGGTCCCGCTCTTCCTCGAGCTGGGCGTTCAGCACCTCGATCTGTGCTGCCTGCTCCTGGAGAGACTGGAAGGCCCGCTTCACCTCGAGGTGGTTGTACGCCGCGGAGAGTGCGACCGATGCCTGACCGGCGATCGACTCCCAGAGAGCGACCGCCTCCGGGTTGGGCTCTCGCGCCTCGGTGAAGCCGATTACCACGACGCCGATCACCCGCCCGGTGTGAACGAGCGGGACGTAGATCTCCTGGGCCACGGGGACCTGCGTCTGCCAAATGGTGATCTGGGTGACCGTCTCCGGGTACCGGGCGATCACCACCTCGCTGCTCTCGGCGCACCGGGCCAGGGGGCCGGCGCGGCGGACCACGGTGCCCCGCAGCTCCGGCGAGAGCCATCGCTCTGCCTGGACGATCATCCGGTCGCCATACTCCTCGGCGAGGAGCAGGGCGCCGGCAGTGCCGTTATAGAGGTCGAGGTACTCGTCCAGGATCAGCTTGGCCAGGTGGTCGATCTCAATGGTGCCGATCATCTTGGAGGAGAGGTCGTGCAACCGGGAGACCCGGCGCTCCTGCCGCTCCAGCTGCTCAGCGTGGCTCTGGAGCGTCTCCTGTTGGGCGAGGAGCTCCTCGTTCTGGGCCATGAGCTGCCCCTGCTGGTCCTGGAGCTGCCGCTCCTGGTCGGAGAGGGTGATCGACATGGCCACAAAGGCCTCGGCAACCTCCTGCAGCTCGCCATCGAGCGGGGCATCGATCACAATGCCGCGCTCCCCCTTCGCAATGCGGTTGGCCGCGTTGGCCAGTGCCCCGGTTGACCGGGTGACAGAACCGGCGAAGATCCAGAAGCCGCTCAGGGCCATGAGGGCAGCCAGACCGACCGAGGACCAGGTGTAGGTCCGCAGGCGCTCGGCGAAGTCGTTGGCCGACTTGACCTCATCGTTCAAGCGGTCCGATTCGTGGCGGACAAAGTCGTTGGTGGTGAGACGAATCTCGGATATATAGTTGAGACCAGAGCTGTTCACCAACTCGCCGGCGGTCGGAGAGTCCGCTCTGCGGCGGGAGATCTCGGGCTCGGCCACCTTCTCCTGCCAGCTCT
>Ga0196970_1000365_pt1 | contig 56850 bp, 89 predicted proteins | sample S1v_513CmetaG_FD_148672 | JGI IMG/M metagenome (GOLD analysis project Ga0196970, IMG submission 148672) | Soil microbial communities from Anza Borrego desert, Southern California, United States - S1+v_5-13C | ecosystem: Environmental > Terrestrial > Soil > Desert | place: USA: California...
CAGCGCCGCTGGGGCCGACGACGCCGCGCGCTACCGCGAGGGCGGGCGGGCGTCCTACTACGCCACCGTCCCCGGGACGCTGTTCGAAGACGGGATCACCACCTACCCCGCCAAGGCCTACGTGGTGGTGGCGATCCGCCGGAGCGGCTACCACGAGGGCGACGTCATCGACGTCTACCGCAACGGCGCCGATCAGCCGGACGGCCGCTACACCGTCGGCCCGCGCGGTGGGCTGACCTGGGAGAAGTACTAGGACGAAACGCCCTTCGGGGCGTCCGCAGGTAAGGCCTGCGCTGACGAGTCCGCAGACACGGGAGGGACCATGGATAAGTACGTGATCACGGCAGACGACATCATCGGTGCCAGCCAGGACGCGGGGAGCTTCTTCTTCTCCCCCAGCACCGTGAGGTTCTGGGGCACGCGCGTCATGAGCCAGGTGTTCGGGGTGCCCGGCGGCGCGGTGTTCGTGACGTCGGAGAACCCCCGCAAGGAGCGGGGAGAGCGCGCCTACACCGTGCGGCTGTTCACCTCTGAGGGGGCCAAGATCCGCACGCTGGGACCGCAGTACGGGCACCGTACCCGCGAGCAGGCGCTGCGCGCCGCCGCCGAGTACGCCCGGATGATCCGCGAGGGTGAGGACGTCGCCTGACCATGGACATGATCACGGCCGAGAACCTGGGTGCGGGCGACCGCATCCGCACGCGCAAGGGCTCCGGCACCGTGGAGCAGGTCATCCACACCGAGTCCGGCGTCACCGTGTTCACCCGCGAGGGGTGGACGCAGGGCTTCACCTACGGGCAGCGGGTGGACGGCTTCGCCCGCCCGCGCCCCTCCGCCGAACGCGACTTCTAGAAGGGCAGGACCACCCATGGATTCCAGGACTCCCCGCATCGAGACCGTATTCGACACCATCGAGTGGCGCCGGGGCGACCTGGCGTACTACTTCCCCGCGTTCTCCGGTCCCGTCCCGTGTCGCGTGATGGGGCGCATCGGGCACCGCGCCGTTCTGGTGCGGATCACCGCATCGCGGCCCGGCTACAGCAGGAGCGAATACTGCACGGCGGGGCTGAGCGCCGACGGCGTTTCGGGCGAACTGTACGCACGCAACGCGGTGCACACCGACCGGGGCCGCTACTACGCGGACAACCACCGCCACGACCTGTCCGGACTGCCGGAGTACGTCCGCTTCGGACCCGGCTTCCACGAGCGCATGACCACCAACTACTGACAGGGGAGCACCACCCATGGCCACCAACAACGAACTCCTGCGCGAAGCGGCCAAGATCACCGGGGCCCTGCGCAGCCTGGGGATGGTCGATCAGGACACCGAGGTCGGGATCGATTTCGGGTCTTCGACGCAGGGTGTCAGCTACCGCGCGGTCTACGTGCGCACCGGCCTCGGTGAGGACGGGGCCCGGCACCACCGGGAGTCGTCTGCCACCCCGGAGTGGGTCGCGGGATACAACGGGCGGATCGGGCGGACGCGGGGAGAGGCCCTGCACACCCTGGAGACGGCGCGTGCGGCCCTGTGCGCCGCCTCCCGCGCCAGGACCCTGACCGACTCCTAGCACACGTCGAAACGCCGGTACAGCGCCGCCCGGGTGGTGTGCTGGCGTCTGCGGGTCGTTCCCGCACTGATGAGACGACGCAACCGGAGAAAGAGGTAGGGCAGATGGCATACCCGGACTACACCACCCACTGCGACGGGACGTTCCTGATCTTCGACACCGCCAAGCACAACGGCCGGGACGTCGACCCGGCGGAGGTCCGCGAGCACGTCGAGGGCTGCGCCACGTGCGCGGCGGCGGGGGTGGACCCCGATGACGCGGAGTTCGACGCCCGGACCTACAACGGGGACGTCGACGTCCCCTCCGACGACGAGTGCGCGTGCCGACTGGCCGGTGCGGCGGTGGCGGACCGCGTCCTCGCGGGTGCGGAGGTGCTGAAGCAGGTCTACGGCGCCGACTTCTACACCCGCATCGACACGGACAGGCTGGACGTCCAGAGCCTCTGCGACTGCGTCCTGGTGCAGCTGGGGAAGGGCCGCTCCGTGTTCGGCATGGACTCCGGCTCCCTTGTCGGCCTGGTGTCCTTCACCGAGATGGCGGAAGAGATCAAGTGCGCCGCCGTCGATGGGGTGTTCGGCTACGACACCGCCGACGGCAAGGTTGAGACGTGCTGCATGGGCTTCGACGGCGGGCGCGCAAGCGAAACGGAGTACGACGCCTACAGCGCCGACTGCGCGGAGCTGACGGCGGAGTGGAAGAAGCTGATCACCGACTGGCGCCGGTGGTCCGAACTGGTCTGAGCCGGAAGCGCAGTCCGAGCACACCCCCTGCCCCGGAGCATCCGCAGGGGGTGTGCTCCACTGCGCCGCCGGGCGCATAACCACGACGACGGGCAAGGGAGAGGTGGGCATGCGAGGCGATGTGAACGACCGGATCATAGAGCACGTCGAGCACCGGATGGACAGCCTGCGGCAATGCGGGACGATCGGGGAGGTCGCCGAGTTCCTGCGGAATGCGCGGATCACGGGGCTCCCCCGGCGGTCGGGTGTGTGCCCGGTCGCCATGTGGATTCGCACCGGTGCACCGGCACTGCTGGGACTGCACGACGTCGAGGTCGCACCGCCACTGGTCACCATCACGTACAACCTCCTGGAGGCGTGCGGGTGCGGATGCGGTAGCGACGGGGACGAACCCGAGCCGTTGCTGCACGAGGTGCAGACGAACGCCGTCATCGACGCGTTCGTTGAGCGCTTCGATGACGACGACGACTTCGCGCCGCAGCTGCGCGCGGACGACGACTACATCGGCACGCACGGGTTCTACACCGGGTTCGCCCGGCAGTGGCAGCGGGAGCGGGGACAGTGATGGATACGAAGACCAAGGAGCGCATCCGGTTGAAGGCGGACGCCGGGTTGGCGGTACTGCTGGCGTCGGAGGAAGTGCTGAAGGCACCGAGCCCCAGCCTGGGAGTGGCGAAGTTCTTCCGCGCCCGGGGGATCAGGGGTGAGCGCGACGACGCGCGGACGTGCCCGACCGCGCAGTACTTGCGGGAATGCGTCGAAGACGCGTACGGCATCAACCCCGTGGTGTTCAACGAGACGATCTCGTTCTGCCGGAACGAGGCGGTGGTCAAGGTCGTGTCCATGCCGACCCCCGCCGCCGTACGGGAGTTCGAGCGGGACATGGGCGCGGGTGTCTACCCGGACCTGGACACGTCGGTCCGCCGCGATCCCTTTGCGGAAGACAGCGACAACCACTACATCGTGGAACCGACGGAATCCCAAGGGCGGGAGTACACGGTGTGGCGGGTGAACTGCATCGGGCAGCGCTGGTTCATCGCCTCCTACACCGGTGCCGACACCGCCGTGCGGCTGTGCTCGGTGATGAACCAGTTCGCCCACACGGAAGTGGTCTAGACCATTCGGTGATCTGAGAGCGCGCGGACCTGCGGGCCCGCGCGTTCGACTGCCCATCGAAGGCACGTGGACGGAGGAAGGGCATGGCCAGTGAGTGGAAGGAACTGCGGCGCGAGGACGACGACCGCCGGTACCTGATCGAGCACAGCGGGACCCCGGAGCTGATCATCAGCGCGTGGTTCTCCTACGACGACGGGATGCGCACCGCTGCGTGGAACGAGCTGCGTCGGCGGCGGGAGCGCGGGGAGCTGGACGCTCCGCAGCTCAGCGAGCTTGCCGACATCGACAAGCACAACCTGGGAGAGGGATGACGATGCGTGAGGGAGTGGAGATGAGCGTGGGCAGACTGCTCGTGCTGGTGGTGGCGCTGGCCGCCTTCATCGGGATCGTGTTCGCCAGCGTGGCGGCGGAGGTCGCGGCCGGACCGGAGCCCATCGGCGCCGATGCGGAGGGGACGGTCTACATCGACCCGACCGACCGCACCAGCGGAGGTGAGTAGCTGTGCTCGAACTGCTGAAGATGGCCGTGGTCTACGCAGGCCCGTCCGCACTCCTGTGCGGCCTGATCTACTGGCTCACCCGGCCCCCGACCCCTGCCACCGGTGATGGGGAGCCCGAGGTGTCCGGCGCACCCGGTGCGCAGACTCCGTCCATCGGCGTGGTCGGTGACCACGTCGGCGGCTACTACCTCGCCGACGCGGACGGCACCGCCAGGCACCAGGTCAGCCAGGCTGCCCATGCGGGAGACCTGGACCCCCGGGACCGCGCGCTGACTGAGATGCTGAAGGGTGCGCAGTTCGGCGACGGGGTGTCCATCACCCTGCCGAGCGGGACCGTGGTGGATGGATCGCAGATGCGCCAGCTCCAGCATCAGCGGATATGCGAAGAAGCCATGGACCGCAGGGAACTCAGGGAGCAGATGCGGCTGGAGCACAAGGTCTGGAACGACGCGTTCAACAGAAAGATCCAGGCGCTGATCAAGTCGGGTGCGAGCGGTGCCGACATCGCCGAGTTCAGCCAGACCGAGATGGCGAAGCGGAAGCAGTACGAGCGGGAACGACGCAACGGAGAGTGACGGCATGGGCATGGAGCTTCTGATCTTCGGCGCCGGGATGGCCTACGCCTCGCTGTTGTGGGCCTTCCTCAACCTGTGCTCGTGGCTGGCGGGCACCTATGCTTCCGGCGGAAAGGTCCCCGGACCCGGGGCGCATCGGTCCTGAGGCAGGACGTCGGGCGGCGGTCGCGTGGGGCACCGCCGCCCTTCGTCTCGGTTCAGTAACGATCGGGAGAGAGGACGGACATGGACAACAAGGTCACGAAGAAGGCGAAGACCCGGAACGGGATGCGCGTTCGCTACCGCAGCGACGACGGCGTCCTGTGGGTCGTGCTCGACGCCGAACACGGCGACCCCATCGCGCACGCCTCGCTGAGTATGGCGGGCTACCCCACCGTGGTCTCCCTCAAGGGGCGATGGCGCCCGTTCCGGGCCGAGACCCTGGAGAAGGGCGCCATCCTGGCGGTGGAGAAGCAGGAGCGCTGGAAGCGGGACGTCCTGGCGGAGGTCGCCGACAACGGGCGCCGCTACGCCGGTGCGTCGGCGGCCCTGGGCTACAACCGGGGGCCGTACAGCAGCGGTTCCGTGGCCACGGCGAAGTGGCACGGGCAGCGGCGGTCGGCGCCGTGAGCGAGGACACGCTGGACGTCGAAGGCGTCCGGGACTGCCCCGCGTGCAAGGGCAGGGGCACCGCCGCCGACGGTTCGCTGTGCCAGACGTGCGGCGGAAGCACCGTGCAGGCCAAGTAGCACACCACCATTGGAGAGGTTGAAGGACATGGGCAGGAAGATCAAGGCGGAGGCGGTACTCCCGGGGATCAGCGTGTGGCTGAACCTGGACGGCTCCCCCAACGGCCGGTCGCGCTACATCGTGGTCGAGGTCAGCGACCTGGAGCCGGGCACGGACACGGTGGAACTGGGGGTCATCACCTTCTACCAGTCGGTGACCCCCGACACCACGGTGAAGAACGTGGTCCTGCGGCGGGAGTTCCCCGTGGAGGTGGCCGAGACCAGCTGGAGCAAGGGCGTGCCGCAGGACTACCGCATCAAGGTCATGGAGCGGTTGGGCCGGGCGGGCGCCCACCTCTACACCTACAACCCGACGGGCAAGCTGAACGGTGAGCGCCACGTCTTCGAGCACCCGCACCGGGAGGGCGCCGCCAGCGGCGGATGGCTCAGCACCTTCGTGCTGCGCAAGCGGACCGACCACTACATGACGGGGATCGTGCGATGAACCCGGACGGTGTGGAGTCGGACGACGAGCGCGGGGAGAAGGCGGTCGTGTACGTGGTCGTGCCCGCTTCGAAGGTCCGCATCCGGACCGAGGCGTACGGCGGTGGGATGAGCGCGCTGAATCAGGCGCAGGCCCTGGCCGGGCGGCTGGCGCAGGACGAACGCGAGGACTACTGCGTCTTCCAGGTGCGGGAGCACCGCCCGGGGGAGGTCGGCCTGCGGGCCGTCTACCACGGCGTGACCCTGAAGGTGCAGGACACCGAGGGCCTGCCTCTGGCCTACGGCGACGAAGAGGAGGACTGAGGGATGGGCAGCAGGACCACCTTGGCACAGGCGGAGGACTGCATCCGGCGGCGCGAGCCGTTCGCGGTCAGCGCCACGCACTACATGCGCGAGTCCACGGGCGTGCGGTTCAGCTTCCAGGGACTCCTGCGTCCGGACGCCCGCACCGTCGGCGACTGCGGTCTGCTCCCCCTCCACTGCGCGCGGGAACTGGTGGAGCACATGCTGGAGTACCCGGGGGCGGTGCGCTACCTGGTCCTCAGCTACGAGACGCCGATCGCCTGGGAACTGGAGTCCGGCGGCGCCGTGTGCATGCCGCCGTACCGCTACTCCCCCACCACCAACAGCCACCAGGGCATCGCAGCCCGAGCGCTGGGAGTGGGGAAGTGGGACAGCTGGGACAAGCTCCCGGTACGCATACCGGGCAAGGCGCCCGGCTGGCAGGACAGGGAGCGTGGTTGAGGAATGGGAGCACCGATGTGCGAGCAGTGCCGGAGCCGTCCCGCTGAGGTGCTGCTGCACCAGGGCACCGGCCCGGTCGTGAAGGTCTGCCGGACGTGCGCCGACGCGCACTGGGAGCAGGGGCCCAAGCCCCGCAAGGGCTGAGCCCTTCTGGAGACGGCACGGTCACCGCGCCCGTGCCGTCGAAGAAGGAGTTCACCACGGGAAGGACGGACATGGATGTACGCGACGACTGGCCCTTCATCGCGGCGGCGCTGGCCGTCGGGGGTGTGCTGACCCTCAGCGGGTTCGCCGTTTGGGACCGCTTCACCGCACCCGTGCGGGGCGAAGTCATCGACACCGAGCACACCGGGGCCTACACCTCGGTGGTCAACAACTGCAACCGCAACGTCTGCACGCCGATCGTCACCAACCACCCCGAATCGTGGTCCCTGCGCCTGAGGGACGGAGACGAGACCGGGTGGCGGGACGTCAGCGAGCACGCCTACGAGAGCTGCGGGATCGGGGACCACTACGATCGCTGCACTCGCGACTGAGCCCTTCTGGAGGCGGCGCGGGCACAGCCCCGCCGGTCCGCGCCGCCGAAGAAGGAGTTCAGCACACCCACGGGAAGGGACACCATGAGCAGCAGGAACAACTGGCGCCGCCGGGTAAGCCGGGAGATGCGCCCCATCGCCGAGAGGGCGCTGGAGCAGGGCTGGACCATCGACTGGAGCACGGGCAAGCACCAGGTCTGGACGAGCCCCGAAGGAGGCCGGGTCCGTGTACCCTGCACGCCATCCGACCGCAGGTCGGAGCGCAATACGATCGCCGAGCTGCGCCGGATGGGGCTGGATCTCGGCCGACAATGAGAGGCGGACGCCATGAGCGGGACGCAGGAGTACGTCGGGATGTCGGTGGTCGCCTCGCTGCTGGGCGTGAGCCGCCAGCACGTGGCCAAGCTGTACGAGCGGTACCGGGACGACCCCGACCACCCGTTCCCCGCCCCCGAGGCCGTCACCGTGTCGCAGGGCAAGCGGGTACCCGGGTGGTCGGCGTCCTCGGTGGACGCCGTCGTGTGCTGGTACCGGGAGTACCGGAAGGGGGGCGGCGATGCCTGAATGCCCGAGCTGCGGCTCTGAGCTGGACGTTTACGAGGATGCCCACGGCACGGTGTACCAGTGCCACGACATGGGGTGCTTGTCGCTGTTCGCAGACGACGAGATCGAATGAGCGAGTAGAGAGGTAGGGCATGGACAGCACCAAGAGCATCTACGAGAAGGCGGCGGCCGCCGCCGACGCTTCGGCGGAGCACTTCCGCACCGAGTGCCTTCAGTACAACAAGGACACGATGACGCCCAACGCACGGCAGCGGGCGGAGCTGTCGGACCACCTGGGCGAGTCGTTCGAGCGGCTGTCGGCCGTGTTCACGGCGGCGGGTGACGGCATGTACCGCAGCTACGAGGCGGTGGCCGAGGTCGGCGCCGCCCTGGAGGTGCTGGCCGCCTTCCTCGGGCAGTCCCCGCTGCTGCCCCGGGAGCAGGAGTCGGCGCCGCTGGCCGAGAAGGTGGAACTGAGTGTGCTCCGCCGGACCCGGGATGCGCTGGAGGGCATGCGGGTCCCCGACGGCGACGGTCCGAGCGCGGCCTAGCTGAAGCTGGTCCACCGCCCCGGTGCCGACGACCTCTGACCCGGTGGCACGAGCGGGGAGCACACGCCTGCGGGGTGTGCTTCCTGCCCGGATCATCCGGATACGGGAAGGAAGAGACATGCAGGAGAACGAAGAGCGCGCGATGCGTACGGTGGAAGCACTGCCGCCGACCAGGAAGAGGCTGATGCGGGACGTGTGGAACGGCGTCCTGGGCACGGTGCGAAAGGCCACGGAGGAGACGGGTGCGTGGGCCGTCGTCTACGACGACAACCCCGAGACGTGTGAGCAGGAGCCGCTGCCCTACCTGGGGCTCCAGGACGTCCACGTCAAGGAGGGGGCGGTCTACGGCGCCCTGCACCGGCCCCCGGAGATCCGCCCCGCCGCTTCGGTGCGCGGAGCCCTGATGGCACACGTGGCCCCGGGCGATCGGGAAGGCAAGTACGAGATCACCGTCCGGGGGACGCGCGTCTACGCCCGCTACATCCTGCGGGAGGGCTGACCGTGGATGACTACGTGTGGGTGGTCGGGGTCGGCTACAACGACGGCGGCATCCCGACCGCCGTCTTCACCGACCGGGACAGCGCCGTGGACTACCTCGTGAAGCAGCAGCGGCACTACGAACCCTATGGCGACCTGAAGGTGGAGGCCGACCAGTTCGGCAAGATCGAGCAGCTGTACTGGAAGAACCCGCGTACCGGCCGCTGGAACAAGACGATCAACTGGATGTGCGAAATGCCGGTGCGGCGGGCGGTGGACGACCGTGGCTGAGCCGACCGAGGAGGAGAAGGCCAGGCTGCGCGAGGAGATGCAGCGCGAGGTGATCCGGCGGGAGAACGAGGACCGCAAGAAGGAGGCCGACGCGCTGGAGAAGATCCGCGCGCGGACCCGGAGGAAGGGCAAGGACGGGTGAACCGATGAGCGCCAGCTCATGCTGATCCGGCCGGACTTCCCGGAGAAGCAGTACAGCGTGGACCGGATCAACGAGGAGTACGGCCCGCTGGAGGTCGTCTACCGCAGTCCGGTGTAGCGAAGCCGGATGCACGGGCGCGGTCCGTGCATCCCCTCCGGTACACCACCGACACGGGAAGGAACACCATGGAGATCAAGGGGATCAGGAGGCTGGCGGAGTTCACGCGGACCAACGCCACTGCGGCGGAGGAGTTCGGCCGGACCGTCAGCGAGCAGATCGCGCAGCTCAACGCCCGGGTTTCCCGGTTGGAGGGACCCGACCCGGCGGCGGCGGTGCGGGACTACGACCAGCTCATCGGCAAGAACGTCGTGGTCGAGGAAGGAGCGTACTTCACCGCCGGGAAGCTGGTGGGCTACACCGAGAACCGGGTCTACCTGTCGATTCCCGAAGTCGGGTTCAGCCCGCCCGCCGTCCAGGGTGTGCTCCGGGAGAAGATCACCGCCGTCTTCGAGCCGAAGGGGTTGTGATGACCGAGGACGCCGAGCGGGCGTGGGCCGACATCGTTACCAAAGCGAGACACACCCTGGCGCTGGACACGCTGCACCGGGCCGAGCGCATGGTGCACGGGGACCCCGACCACGACGGGCTGATCGCCGACTACGGCAGGGGCAGCGCCCACCTGGAGCGCATCGCCGCAGATCTGGAGGAGCACCTGTCCCGTAGCGCCGAGGAGACCGCCGACATGATGGCGCAGGTCCGGGACCATGCGGGTTCGGCGTCCAAGCCCTGGGACGTCGGCAACGTGGACGATGACTGGGAATTGGACCACTCCCCCGATGACTTCTGAGAGGACACGGGATGCCGCTGAACCACACTGACCTGGTCATGCTCATGTTCAGGGACCGCCAGCTCGGTCTGATCACCGACGAAGAACTCCGCCGCCTGGTGGACAGCCTGCTCTCGTCGGTGCGCTGGAGCAAGAGCGAGGAGCTGCGCAAGGAGATCGCCCTGCGTATCGAGGCCGGGGAGTTCGGGACGTGAGGGTCGAACGCGAGCGGATGATCCTTCGCCCCTACCAGGTCGAAGATCTGGACATCGTGCTCGCCGCCGAGGACGGCTCGGCCCTGATCGCCAACACGATGGGCACGGGCAAGACCCTGCTCGCCGTCGAGGCGGTCAGGGCCGTGGCCCCGGCCACCGGACGGGCGCTGGTCATCGCACCGCTCAACACGCACACCGGCTGGGAGCGCACCATCCGGGCGCAGAGCGGTCCGGACACCCCCATCCACAGACTGACCGGGGGCAAGGACGGCAAGCTCGCCTGGGACGCTCTGGCGGACGGCTGGGCGGGCTGGTACCTCATCGGCTGGGAGTACTTCCGGCGCTTCGACTGGCGGCCGCCCGGCGTGTTCGACGTGGCCGTAGCCGACGAGTGCCACCGGGCGCAGAACCGCAAGTCCAAGACGGCCAAGGCCCTGTGGTCGGTGCGCGCCCGGCGCAAGCTGGCCATGTCGGGAACCCCGGCGGGCAACCGGATCGAGGGACTGTGGTCGGTGCTGCACTGGTTGTGGCCCGAGCAGCACCCCCACTACTGGCCGTGGGTGAAGAAGTACCTGCGCACCCGGCCCAACCGCTACACCCAGGTGGAGATCGTCGGGGAGAAGGTGCCCGGCCAGGTCATCCGCAGCGTGCCGTGCTACACCCGCCGCAAGCTGGAGGACGTGGTCGCCGACCTGCCCGAGCGCATCACCTACACGGTGGACACGCGGATGCTCCCGGCCCAGGCCAGGATCTACCGCCAGTTCGAGGCGCAGTCCCTGGCGTGGTTGAAGGAGCACCCGGTGGCCACGCCCCTGCCCGTGCAGCAGCGGTTGCGCATGCTGCAGACGGCGCTGGGCGTGCCGACGCTGTTCGAGAAGGAGGAGCTGGACGAGGACGGGTTCCCCAAGACCGAGATCGGGTTCGAGCCGGACTGCAAATCGGCCAAGATCGACGCGATGCTCGACATCGTCTCCGACCTGCCCGAGCACACCCCCGTGATGGTCTACACCCACTCAGCCCGCTTCGCCGAGGTCGTGGTCGCACGGCTGAACGACAAGGGCATCGGCCGGGCCGAACTGTGGACGGGCCGGGTCCCCCAGCACACCCGCATGCGTGTGCTGAAGGAGTTCGGCGGCGGGGTCCGGTTCATCGTGGCCGGGATCGCCGCCATCGGGGAGGGCGTGGACGGGTTGCAGCGGGTGTGCAACCACGAGATCTGGCTGAGCAAGCACGACAACGGGCTGCTCAACGAGCAGGCCGCCGCCCGCCTGCTGCGCATGGGGCAGTCCAAGCCCGTGCTGAGCTGGGTCATCCGGGCCGAGGACACCATCGACACGCTGGTCTACCAGCGGCTGGACGAGAACGCGGAGGCCATGGCCTTCGCACTGGAGAAGGAGGACTGACGTGCGGTTCAACGACGCCGAACTCGGCGGTATGAGCGACGAGCGGCTGGCCAAGGAGATGGCCAACGCCAAGCTGGAGTACGACGCCGCCGATGCCCAGCTGGAGGAGATGAAGCGGGAGTACCGGCGCCGCCGCCGCGACGAGCTGGGCGACTACGAGCACGAGGACGCGGGTGTGCGGGTGAAGTTGCAGCCCAACCGCCGATTCGACCTCGAACGGGCCGAGCAGATCCTGACGGATGAGGAGAAGGCGCGGTTCACCCGCCCCATGCTCGACCGGGAGCTGATCAAGAAGGGGCTGAGCCCCGAGGACTACTCGGCCCTGTGCAAGGAGTACGACCCCAAGGTGAAGATCGAGGTCCTGGGGTGAGCGAGTTCGTCACCTACGCCGCCTACGTCTGCCTCGGGGTCTTCCTGGCCTTCCTGCTGATCCGCAGCGGGGAGTAGCAGGTCAAGGACTTCCGATCATGGGGAGCACCGATTAGGGTCGGTGCTCCCTTTCCGTTCCAAGGGCACACGGAAGATGGGAGAGCAGGGATGTTCAGAATGCGCATCGGTAGGGCGCTGGCCTACTTCGAGATGGCGGGCGAACTGAAGTGCCGCGCCAGCCGGGAGGACATCGGCAGGTGGGCGTGGGGCGCCCCGGGCGAGCGCGGCCCCGAGTACGACGACTACACCGTGATAGGGGTCTTCCCCAGCGGGGACTTCCACGGGGTGCTGGTCCTCTACGACCAGCTGTCGGGGGTGTTCTACGGAACGACGCTCGACCTGCTGTGTACGGGGCCGAACCCGTTCGGGGAGCCCGACTTCGTCACCTTCCATCGATACGCGGTGACGGGCGGGGAGCTGGTTCCCTTCCGCAAGGCCGAGTACAACCTGGGCCAGACCGGATGACGCGGTTGTGCTGTCTGTGACCCGGTTCCACTAGGGTGGAAGCCGCGCCGCAGCCGGGCAGCCAGGTCAGAACAGGCCGCAGGGTGCAGGGCTGACCGAGTACCGCGTATCGATCTGCGGCCTGTCGCGTGCGAGCGCCGTGAAGCACACGCCCGAGCGGGGTGTGCTTCGCGGGGTCCGACACGGGACCGTGAACGGGAAGGACACCATGGAGAACGACGAGGAAGTACGCGCTTGAGCGGAGAGCACGACCGCGAGAAGCGACGGGCCGTGGTGGAGAAGGCGGTGCTGGACGGGATCACCCGGACCACCGCCCGCGACCAGCAGAAGGGCATCGGCCCGAGCGAGATCGGCCAGGACTGCGACTTCTGCGTGGGCCTGGCGCTGACCCGGCGCTACCCCCAGCTCCGGCGGGGGGTGGACGCCGAGCCCGTCCTGCTGGAGGAGTCCTCCTACCGCAGGTTCAGCCTGAAGGCGTGGACGGGGACGGCGACGCACGAGAAGCTGGAGCGCGACGTCGAGTTCCCCGGGCTGCTGAAGGAGCACACCTTCGAGGTGTACTGGATGGAGGGATACGGGCAGATCGTCGGCCACGTGGACGCCGCCTTCCTGGAGCAGCTGACCGCCTTGGACTACAAGACCAAGGACGTCGCCAAGATCCGCTACTTCAAGCTGAACGGCGTACCGCAGAAGGAGGCCGTGCAGCTGATGCTGTACGGATGGGCGCTGGAGCGGGCCGGGCACCCCGTCGAGGACGTGGGCCTGTGCTACATCCCGCGCGACTCCAACACCCTCGGCGACATCTGGACGGCCTTCGCCGTCTACCGCTCCGACTACGCCGAGCGGGCACTGGAGCGGCTGGAGAAGTTGTGGCAGCGGGTGCGCAGTGGCGACCTCGCCGCGCTGGAGCGCGACCCCGAGTGCTACGAGTGCAATCAGTCGTTCCGCATCTAGCACACACCGACACGGGAAGGAACACCATGGCCCTCGATCTGAGCGGGCTCCCCGGCATCGAGATCAGGAAGCCCAAGGACGTGGCGAAGTCGCCGACGTTCCTGTTCTACGGACTGCCCAAGTCCGGCAAGACCACCCTGGCCGCCTCGGCGGCGCTGGTGGAGGAGCTGAGTCCGGTCCTCGTCATCGACTTCGAGGGCGGGACCGAGTCGCTGGCCGGTCTCTACGACGTCGATGTCATCCGGATCACCAACTACGAGCAGGGCAGCGAGTTCCTGCCGAAGTTGCTCACGCAGGACCACGGCTACAAGACCGTCGTCCTGGACCCGGTCAACGCCTTCCAGAAGCAGCTCCAGGACCAGATCGTCCGCAAGCAGAAGGAGTTCCAGCCGAGCGCCAAGGCCAACAACTCCCTCGGCGAGCGGTCGATGCTCCAGGCCGACTGGATGGTGGTCGGCGACAAGATGCGCAAGCTGTTCGAGGGGTTCCACAACGCCCCGTTCGTCACGATCTTCACGGCGCACGCCGAGAAGGACAAGGACCCCAACACGGGGGCCCTGCTCATGGAACCCATGATGCAGGGCAAGATCTCGAAGTCCGAGCTGGGCCGCATCCCGACGATCATCGGCTACGTCCGCATGGTCGAAGAGGGTGGTAACGTCTTCCCCGTCGTCCGCTTCGGGGGCGGGAGGGGCATCATCGCTGGTGACCGCCTCCGTGTCCTGGACACCGAGGAGAAGGACCCCACGATGCGGACCATCTGGGGCAAGATCAAGCCCGTTCTCATCACCAAGTAACCACTGCACCACGGAAAGAGGCAGCACGTGTCCGACGCCACGTTCAACCCGGCCGAGATCAACCTCAACCTGACCGAGGACGACTTCGCCGACAACGGGTTCAAGCTGATCCCGGTCGGCACCTGGGTCACCACCGTCATCTACGACGTCCAGATGAAGACCGTCGGCAAGCCGGGCGACAACTTCGGCAAGCCGATGTACAACGTCACCTTCCGCGTGTGCAACAACGAGTACGGCAGGAACAAGCAGCTCCGCAGCATGGTCTGCCTCTGGCAGGGTGCGCACTTCACCTACGCCAACCTGGTCAAGGCGCTGGGCGCGGCCAAGACCGGCGGCCAGGGGGTCCTGAGCCCCGAGGAGCTGATGGGTCTCGAGGTGGACGTGCGGATCAAGCGCCACCGCGAGCACGAGGGCAACCTCTACGAGGAGATCGGCGGCTTCGCCCCCGCCGGGACGAAGGCGGGCGGGGTGGTCTCCGACTCCGCCGCCCAGGAGTTCGGCGCCAAGTCGGGCACCACCGTCAACCTCTTCGACTAGCACACCGACTGAGGAAGGGGGCCACCGGAAGGTGGCCCCCTTTCTGGTCTCGCAACGGATCGGATGCAGATGAACACGGGTGAATTCTTCGATCTGCTGTTCGGGGACCTCGACGGCTGGGCCGTGGTGTGCTCGTTCCCGGGAGGGTTCTTCTCCCCCAAGGCGGGACCGACGGACCAGGAGTGGTTCGCCTGGCCCGAGGAGCGGGCGCAGATGATCGCCTACGTCCTCCAGAGGACCGACAACGACCTCTACACGGTGCCGACCCTCTACCGCACCAAGGGCAGCCGCAAGGCCGCCAACGCCCATCTGGGGCGCACGGTCTACGCCGACGCCGACAGCGCTCCGCCGGAGGCGTTCAAGCTGAAGCCGACGGCGGTGGTGGCCACGTCGACGGGCAGGACCCAGTGCTACTGGGTGGTCGATGACTGCCGGGACCCCGACCTGCTGTCGCAGTACGGGCGGGCGCTGGCCCACATGCACCGCAACGACGGGTGCGACACCGGCGGCTGGGACATCGGCCAGCTGCTGCGCATCCCCGGCACCACCAACAACAAGCCGGACCTGGTCGCCCCCTTCCGGGTCGAAGTCGTTGAGCACACTTCCGGATTGGTCTATACCTCTTCGGTGTTTTCCAAGGTCTACGACCCGAACTCGGTGAAGTCCGCTGCGGTCCAGCTCGACGTCGAGATGCCGGACGAGTCCAGACTGCCGACCTTCGAGGAGGCCCGGGGTGTGCTCGTCGGTAGCTACGAGCTGCTGCGGTTGGTGGACGAGGCCGTCGTCAAAGGCGAGAAGGGCGGGGCAGGGGACCGCAGCGCGCGCATGTGGGCGCTGCTCAGCAACCTGTCCCGGATGGGCGTGGACCCGGGCACGGCCTTCGTGCTGGCCCGCAACGCCGGGTGCAACAAGTACCGCCAGGACGGCAGGCCCGAGGAGGAGCTGTGGGCCGAGGTCATGCGGGCCTACGGCGACCCCGACAACCAGCCGGTGGTCTCCGACGCCGACGCCGCCAAGCTGGACCGCACCATCGCCCGGGAGAACAGGGCTCGCCAGCCGGTGGCCGCTGCGGTGCAGACCACGCTGCTGCCCGCCCACTTCCTGTCCAAGGAGGAGCGGCCGCAGGTGCCCTACGACACGTTCGTGGACCGGTACCAGGCGTGGGGCTCGACGCGTACCGACGCCGCTCCGCAGTACCTGCGGGCCGCCGCGCTCACGTGCATGTCGGCGGTCTACGGGGACTTCGGCAAGCCGCCCACCAAGTACGACTCGGGCGGCCTGAACCTGTGGTTCCTCATCCTGGGCGGCACCACCCGCAGCCGCAAATCGACGGTGCGCGGGATGATGGTCTACACCCTGGACGCCCTGTCCAACGACGGGTTCGTCTACGACATCGGGTCCAACGCCACGGCCGAGGGCCTGATGAACGAGCTGGCCGAGCGGCCGGGCTGGACGTCGGTGTTCCATCGGGACGAGGTCCACGGCCTGCTGTACGAGGTCGGGGCCAAGAACTACATGGCGGGGTTCAAGGAGGCCCTGACCGAGCTGTACGACGGCCGGGTCCACGGCAAGCTGCGCGCCACGGGCACGGTGAAGAAGACGGCGAGCACGCGGACCGTCTTCATCATGCTGATGGCGGGCGTCACCGAGCACGTGACCAAGGCGCTGACCGCCGCCGACTTCGCCTCGGGGTTCCTGGCCCGGTTCGTCTTCATCCACGCCGATCCGCCGCCGCGAACGCGGGAATCGGAGTGGATGGAGCAGGAGGAGGAGACGGTGGCCGCCGGTGGCGACACCGTGTTCGAGAGCTTGGTGGACGAGCTGCTGCTGGGCCGGTCTTTCTGGTCCGTCCAGACCACGCGCGGCGCCCAGTTGAAGATCGGGTTCGATGACATCGCCTGGAAGCGGCTGAACGAGTTCATCTGGGAGGCGGGCAACGCCGCCGAGGAGCACGAGCTGAGGGAGGTGCTGCAGCCCACCGTCGACCGCATGACGAAGTCGGTCATGAAGACCGCCATCCTCCTGGCGATGCACGAGAGCGAGTTGACGGTATCCTTGCGGCACGTGCTGAAGGCGGTGAGCCTGGCGGAGGAGTGGTACGGGCACCTGGTGACCGTGGCCACCAAGATCCGCCAGTCCTACTGGCTCAGGCGCCAAGACGACCTCATGGACATCATCGAGGAGTACGGCGGCCAGGTCAGCTGGAGCAAAGCCTACGCCAGGATGCGGAGGGACCTGCGTCCCCGGGAGTTCGGAGAGGTCGTGGATGCCCTGGTGATGGCGGGCAAGGCGATCCTCCGCCGACACGGGAACACGCAGGTCATCGAGAGTACGGGGAGGTAGGGCGGATGGGCACAGGCCGAGCCGGGGCCACGCAGGGGGGCTACCGGGTCCGCAAGGACGGATCGGTGGCGTTCACGTACACGGAGCTGCACCTCGGCGAGGCACTGACCCACGCCATCTACTGCTTCGAGAAGGGCGCGCGCATGAACCGCGCCACCTGGCAGCGGGAGGCGCGCAAGCTGGCCGAGTGGGGGGTGTTCTCCCAGGCCAACATCGCCGCCGTCTTCGGCGTCTCCGCCACCCGCATCCGCCAGTTGGGCATCACCACCCTCAACGGCGCCAAGATGATGCGGGGCCGCTTCTCCCCCAAGTCCCTGCGGTTCCTCGCCCTGTCGATGCGCGAGAAGCTGACCAAGGGCAAGCACAACCCCCTGTGGGTGCTGGAGGCCGAGATCCGAGGGACGTCGCAGACGGTCATCGCGCGTCTCCTCGGCCTCTCCTCCAGCACCATCAGCCGCTTGGTACGGGAAGGAAACCTCATCCATGAGCGTCATGCTCTTCGATACCTCGAAGATAACGCCGATGACGAAGGACGTCCTGAGGAGAGCGTGGGAACTGAGCACGCCGGAAGCGACGCCGCTGGCGTTCACGCCGGAAGTGCCCCGGGCCCTGAAGCACCTCGAACAGGGCAGCCCGCTGGTCACGCTGGGCACGTTTACCGAGGTCCCGGGGATCGCCACCCTGTCGCAGCCGCAGATCCGCAGCCGCGCGGACGCGCTGACCATGCTGACGTCGGCGTTCCGCCTGGCCTGGCAGCAGGAGACGGGCCGCCTGCGTCCGCACCCGACGGGTGAGCACCGTGTGCTGACCGGCCCCCAGGCCACCGCCTGGGTGGCCGAGCGGCGGAACCGGCCGGTCGTCGTGGACATCGAGACCCACGGCGACATCAGCCGCCTCCACCACAGTGAGCGCCTGCTGCTGTGCGTCGGCCTGTGCGACGGCACCGAGACCGTGGTCGTGGACGGCGAGGAACTGGGAGACGGCCGGGACTACGCCCGCTTCCTGCACGAGTTGTCGCACCTGAAGCTCATCGCCCACAACGGCAAGTTCGACCTGCCGGTGCTGGCGCAGGGTGCCGACGAAGGCACGGATCTGAAGCTGCACCACGACACCCTGCTCATGCACTATGCCCTGTTCCCCGCCGCCGGTGAGCACGGTCTGAAGCCCCTGTGCAAGCACCGCTTCGGGGCGCCCGACTGGGACAACCACGGCCACGACATGCGGGACCTGGGTTCGATGGACCGCGCCGCCCTGCGGCTGTACAACGCCTTCGACGTCCAGTGGACGTGGCGCCTGTTCGAGCACCTGGTCCCCATGGTCGAGTCGCACGAGCACAAGGACCGCCTCTACCGGGGTGTGCTGATCCGGGCGAGCAACGCCCTCCAGCAGATCGAGCCCCGGGGGATCGGCTACGACCGCGACTACGCCGAGCGGCTGTACACCGACCTGGGTGTGCTCGCCGACAGGCAGCGGGCCGATCTGGTGGCCGAAGCACACGCCTTGTCCCCCGGGGTCGCGTGGCCCTGGGCCAAGGAGGGCGGCAGGCTGGCCCGCGACGCCGACGGCGAGAAGTACCGGGAGTTCAACCCGGGCAGCCCGAAGCAGATCAAGGACCTCTACGCGGCGCAGGGCGTCAAGCTGGACAAGACCGACGAGTACGTGATGAGCAGGCGCGCGGAGAAGGGCGACGCCTTCGCCGAGAAGCTGCTCGCCTGGCGGGGCACGACCAAGCTGCGGTCCACCTACGTGGTCAGCCTCCTGGACAAGGCCAAGGCCCTGCCCGGGATGGAGCGGCCCCGGGTCTACCCCTCCTACCTGATCCACGGCACGAGCACGGGTCGGTTGTCCAGCTCCCACCCCAACATCCAGAACATCCCGCGCACCAAGCAGGACGGGACGCCGTCGATCCGGCGGATGTTCGTGCCGACGTCCGCCGACCGCCTGCTCGTGCAGGTGGACTACTCCCAGGCCGAGCTGCGGGTCATGGCGGTGCTGGCCGGTGACCCCTGGCTGTCGGAGATCTTCTCCAACCCGAAGGTGGACATCTTCAACCAGATGATGCCCTCGGCCTTCCCCGACGCCGACATCGACGCCTGGGGGCCGGACGAGGCCAAGAACAACCGGGCCAAGCTGAAGGGCGTCATCTACGGCCTGAGCTTCGGACGGCGGGCACCGGCCATCGCCGACGCTCTGCGGATGCCGGTGGCCGAGGCGCAGCGGATCATCGACAACTACCTCGCCTCGGCGGCCAAGGTCGCCGAGTGGCGCGAGGAGGTCAGCCGCAAGGCGGTCCACGGCATCCCGCTGGTGAGCCCCTTCGGACGCCACTTCCAGCACGAGGTCGTCACGCCCCGGGGCAAGGACGACGTGGTCCGCAAGGCCCTGTCGTTCCTGCCGCAGAGCACCGCCAGCGACATCTGCCTGCGGGCCGCCTGCCGGATCATCGAGGAGCAGGAGGAGTCCGGCGGCGACTGGAACGTGGTGGCCCTGGTCCACGACGCCATCACCGTGGACGTCCCCGCCTACGAGGCCGAGGACGCCGCCAAGTACGTGTCCGAGCACATGGTGCGCTCGGCCCGCGACACCTTCCCCGACCTGCCCTTCGCCGTCGAGGCGAAGTACGGGGACGACTGGGCCAAGACCAGCTAGCACACACCGACACGGGAAGGAAGCGCACAGCTGTGTTCATCATCATCGGGGTGGACCCCGGCAAGACGACGGGGATCGCCCACATCGCCTTCAACGACTCGGGCTCGCCCTTCCACGTCGATTACGAGGCGGTCCCCTACGAGGACAGCCCCGACGGGGACCACCCGGTGGACGTGGTCCGGGAACTCATCGAGACCGCCATCGCCTACGCGGAGATGCCGAGGGTCGCCGTCGTTGCCGAGCAGTTCGTGCTGGAGGAGGGCACCCACGGCGTGGACACCACGGCGCTGCGGGTCCTCGGCGCGCTGGAGTACCTGCTGCGCCAGTCCCGCTACAGCGGGGTCGAGCTGGTCTACCAGCTGCGCACCGCCAAGCGCCTGGTCAAGGACCGCCACCTGAAGTCGCTGGACCTCTACAGCGACTCCCCCCATAGCCGGGACGCCTTGCGCCACATCGCGGCCTACGTGCTGGCCAACCGGCCCGCTTCGCCGATGGCGAAGTTCTTCGCCCAGGCGTATCCCTCCGACTGAGGCGGTGCCATCATGCCCATCAAGAAGGTCGTCGCCCTGTACGGCCTGTTCTGTGAGGAGTGTTCGGCGGTCCTGTGGCCCGTCGGCGCCGGAACGGCCTCCGAAGCACGCCGACGCGCCCGCGCCCAGGGCTGGCGTGCCCCGCACAACAACCCCAAGAACCCCACCGTCCTCTGCCCCCGCCATTACCGGAATCGAGACGACCATGTTGAAGGTGATACGTAGGCTTACCGTCAGAGACTGCCCGGCGTGCGGCGGTTCGGGCATCGGGCCGCACGGCCACTGCTCGCGCTGCCACGGCAGCGGGAAGATCAGCTGACACGGGTGAGGCCCCGGGTGGATGACTCCCGGGGCCTCTTCACGCAGAGTACTACACTCAGACCTGATCGTGACGCGTGGTACGCGCCTGGATGTTCTCCGTGTCGATCGCGTTGTCCCGCGTCTTGGCGGCGGTGATCGCCTCGTCGGTGATGTGCTTGGCCGACTGGGAGTCGGCGGGCACGAGCACACTCACCACGTTGCTGGACTGGGGATCGAGCTTGGCCCCCTCCAGACGGCGCTGCACGTAGGACGAGAAGGCGCCGAACAGGATGGCGCCGACGACCGTGACCATCTGCTGCACGGTGACGGCGTCGCCGGTGCCGAACAGGTTCAGCAGGCCCTCCAGTACCGCCACGATCAGGACGGCGATACCGCCGCCGACGGTGTACTGCCCGAGCGAGCGCAGCGAGCGCCGCGTCGCATCGGTCTTGGTGACCTTGGTGGCCATCCGTCCTCCTCTGGTAGGAACGATGTGATTCTACGCTGCCACGCACAGGAACCGGAGGCCCCGATGGCCGACCAGTACGCCAAGATGACGCCGCACAAGCGCCGCGAGATGACCAAGGAGCTGCTGATGGAGCTGCTGGAGCACGAGGAGAGCTTCTACCTCGCCGTCGTCAGCGCCGGTGGCGGCACGCTGCACATGGCCCGTCAGGAACCGGACCTCTCGGTCTTCCAGGTCACCGACGACAACTTCTTCTACGCCGACACCGACGAGCGCTACTGCTACGCGGGGCTGACGCCCCTCCAGGCGGTGGTCAAGCTCACCGAGCTGGCGCAGAAGTACCGCTCCACCACCGACTAGCACACCACCACGGGAAGGACGCACATGTTCAACGGGATCTTCATGCGAGCCGACTTCGAGTTCCTGCCGGGCGAGCTGATCGACGCCCAGATGCGCGACGGCGGACCGGGTGAGCAGGCCAGCGTCCTCGTCCTGTACTTCAGCGACGAGGCCCACCTCACGGCGTTCCGGGACAAGATGCGCGAGCTGGACAACCAGGGGATCGAGGACTTCGAGTTCCACTGCGACTTCCTGCACTTCACCCACCGCTTCCACATCGATGAGTGCGGCGTCAGTTCGCAACTCTACGAGGACTAGTACAGCGAAGAGCCCGGCCCCTTCGGGGGACCGGGCTCTCCGTATGTCAGCTGACGGTCAGGTAGCTGAAGCACCCCTGCATGTTGCGCACGCCGACCCCGATGTAGCCGCTGGTCAGCTGGCTGTCGGTGGCGGTGAAAGACGCACCGGTGTCCAACCGGGTGCAGGTGATCTGCGTGGGCGTCACGGCGATCCGGACCCGGATGCCCGCCGTGCCGGTCGTGATCGCGGTGGACGCCTGAGAACCGATCGACGTCTTGACGGGCGCGGCGACCGTTCCCGTCACCTTGAACAGCTCGATGGTGCCGTTGGTCCGCTGGAGCAGGTTGTAGCAGTTCACCGACCTGGTGTCGTCGTTGTAGCCCAAGTCGTCGGACATGCAGAACTGCACCTGCATGGACGACGTCGTGTGCGTGAAGTGCAGGAAGTCCATGGTCACTTCGATGGTGTACGAAGGACTCCTCGACGCCACCGGCCCCACCTGGCCGACGACCACCGCGCCGTAGTTGCCGCTGGTCCCGTCGTTGTAGCGGTCGAGCACAACCCCCTGGGCCAGGCCGGTGGTGTGCCCCGACCAGTCCAGCCCCGACAGCGACATGCGCTTCGACGTCGCCGCGTAGGTATCCTGCGTCGATCCGTCACCGGAGACCAGGAACGTGCCGCTGCTCTGGTTGGCGGTGACGAACCCCAGCTTCGGACCCGTCCCCGTGTAGGTGCGGGTCGCCGTGGTGTAGTAGCTCAGCGGCTTGGCGTTCTGCGGCAGGTTGAAGATGTTCGCGCTGCTCGCGTTGGCCGCCGACAGGTTGTTGCCGTCGGACTGGACCTCGCCCTTGAGCACGACCCGGCCCCCGAGCCTGCGCCACTGGCACGGGTCGGTCGCGGTGAAGCCCGGCAGGGCGTGCAGGTTGACCCACTCGCTCGTCGGGCCTCCGTTGGGCATCATCTGGCCCCGGTACTGGTCCACGATGTTGCGGCCCATGCCGTTGTCCCAGCTGCCCGAGGCCAGCGCCACCCGTCCGCGCGTCCACCCCGTCGAGACGTAGGCCGCGTCGTCGCTGATGACCGACACCTGGGGCACGGCGGCGCGCAGCGCGGCCACGTCGGTCCGCGACTGCATGTCCAGGATCGCGCTGCCGGAGTTGGGCTTGGTGCCGTACACCAGCAGCCGCATCCCCGCCGACACGGCAGCCTGCATCCGCGCCGTGGTGGCGTCCGACCTCATGCCGTAGTAGGCGAAGCCCTCCGACATGAGCGACGCCGGGCTGGTCGCGCCCGCCGTCTCCAGGTAGCCGCCCGGGATTCCCGCCGCGATCGCCGGAGCGACGCACTCCTTCTGGAACCCCTGGACGATCACCCTCTCCTGCATGGAGAACTTGGCCACTTCGGCCACGATCGCCTGCCCGAGCGCCGTGCGCTGCGCCGTCGTGCTGGTCCCGTCGATCTTGGCCTCGATCAGCCAGCACACCGGCGAGGAGGCGTAGCGGCGGAACATGTCTTCCAACGTCGGGATCGGGTACTCGTCCAAGTTGGAGAACCCGAAGAGCCACGGCTTGACCGTCAGCCCGCGAACGCTGGGCAGGCTCAGCCCCGCGATCGGCACGTCCACGCCCGTTGTCTTGAGGCAGCTCAGATCGTGCTGGAGGACCAGCGCGCCGTCGGCCGTGAGCTGGACGTCGATCTCCAGGAGCTGGAGCCCCTGGTCCACCGCGTTGTCGAAGGCCAAGTAGCTGTTCTCGGGCGCGATGTTGCCGCCACCCCGGTGCGGGATGACCTGCGGCCACGTGAGTTCCGAGATCTTCAGGATGTTCGAGGCGGATTCACCGGGAGGGCCCTGCGGGCCTATCTCACCCTGGATACCCTGCGGCCCCTGATCCCCGGGATCTCCCTTGTCGCCCTTGGGACCGGGTTCCCCCTGCGGTCCCGGGTCCCCCGGATCGCCCTTGTCCCCCTTCGGCCCCTGGTCGCCCGCAGGACCGGCGGGACCGGGCACCCCCTGGGCTCCCTTCAGGGAGTCGAGCCACTGGTCCAGCGTGCCGCTGAAGCCCTCCTCGACGGCCAGCTCGTAGGCCGACTCCCCCGGCGGACCCTGTTCACCGCTTCCGCCGCCCCCGCTCGTCGTCGGAAGGGGCGTGTCGGGCGTGACGGTGACCCAATGGCCGGGCGTGTCTTCCGTGCCCGGGACGAAGTACTGGACGGCGGCCACTACGCCCCCGCGATGATCCCCGCAGCACGCAGCGAGGCGAGCAGCGCGTTGAGCTGGGTGACGGCTGAGGCCTCGTCGGTAGCGTCGGCGACGGCGCCCGCCGGGGACAGGGACATGGTGGACGTGGCGCTGTCCCAGTCGAGCGGGGCCGTGGCGTTGACGTCAGAGGGCTGCATTCCTCCACCTCCAGTGACGGGCAGCGGGTTGTCGGTGGAGACGAGGATCATCCGGCCCGGATTGTCCGCGTCGCCGGGCTCGAAGTAGTGGATGCCGGACATGGTCCTCCTCGTGTCGCACGTGGTCACAGCATAACGAAAGCCCCGGCCACAAGGACCGGGGCGGATGCGTTCATTCTAGCGCTTGGACTGGAACATGGTGGCCTTGCCGCCCCGCCATTCGTAATCGCCCTCGCCCAGCTGCTGGACGTAGACCCGCAGGCGCTCGTCCTTCTGGGTCACCTCGGTGATGGGCCGGGCGAACTTGGTGTTGGGGTAGGACCCCGCACGGAACAGCGGGCTGGGCTTGGCGCTGGCCGCCTTGTCGCCCTTCACCTTGCCGAGCATGACCTCGTAGTTGGGCTCGATCAGGTTGCCGTCGGCGTCCTTGGCGATGACCTCGCCCTCCAGCGTGCCGAGCACCTTGGTGTCGGCGAAGGCGATGGTCGCGTACTGGTTGTCCTTGGTCACCTTTTTGTCGGTGGCGTTGTCCCAGGTGATGCAGACGGGCTCGCCCTTCTTCAGCTTCTGGGTCGTGCTGGAGCTGAACCAGACCATGTCGGCCATATCGAGGAAGTCCCCCTCGGTCTCGTCGGTGTCGGGGGCAGCGGCGCCGCCCTTCAGGTTCCAGGCGGGCGGCTTGGCGAAGGTCCCGTTCCTGACCAGCGCGTACGCCTTGTCACCAGGGCAGGAGGTGGCGATGAAGTCGCGGTGGCCCTTCACGGTGCTCGCGATGCTGGACTCGGGCTCCATCAGCCACGCGCGGAGCTGGCGGACGGCCTCGATCTGAGCCGACGTGATGGTGTCCGTGGGGCCGGTGGCCAGGGTGACCGAGTAGTAGGTCGAGTTGCCGCCCGGCTGCGCCGCCTGCTGCTTGAACAGACCGCGCCCCTCCATGACGTAGCCGTGAGCACACGCCATAAAAGAATATCCAATGTCCGCCCAGCCCCGCGAGGGGCCGGTGTGGAACTTGCGGGTGTTCTGCCAGTACTCGACGCACTCGCCGTGCGCCTCGCCCGCCAGTCCCTGGTTGACGGAGTCGTAGTGGACGGCGATCCCGCTGCGCGGGTTGGCGTAGGAGGCGGGCGACGCCTTCCAGCCCAGGTCCTTGCGGCTCATGTAGAGCTGCGGTTTCGGCATGGTCCTTCCCTACTCGCACGCCTCGCACGTGCGGTTCCTCTGGAGGGCGGGGTTCTGGTAGTCGGCGGCCCGGGTGGGTGGGAACGGCTTGTCCCAGCTGGCGTCGTCGGTGGGCAGCGGTTCCTCGGCGGATGCATCGACCGGTCCGCCGGGGGTGTGCTCAGACATCGCAGACCTCGTCGGGCAGCGGCGGGTAGTTCTCCCGCTCCTCGTCGCTCTGCTCCCGCGCCTCCAGGTAGTCCCGGAGGATGTCGCGGTTGTCCTCGGCGGGGTCGGCTTCGACCAGCCGGGTGATCGTCTCGTCCAAGTTCTCCCTGTCCTGCGTCGTCAGCTCGGTGTTGTGCTTCAGCGTATCGAGGAACTGGCGGTTGATGTCGGTCTGGCAGTCCGCGCGGGCCGCGTCGTAGGCGGCACGCTGGCGGTCCACGTGGGCGTTGTACACCCCGAGCGCGACGGCGACCAGGGATACGACCAGTATCCCCGCCGCCAGCGCCGTGCTCGCCGACACCGCGCCCCGGTCACCGCCGCCGTGGAAGCGGTCGGTGCCGGGGTCACCGGCGACCAGGATCATGTACGCGAGCAGGAACCCGCTGGTGTACCAGACCACGGCGTCCAGCGCGAAGGTCTCAGCCTGTGCCATCGTGCTCCCTCGTCTCTGTTTCCTTGGTCTTCCCCGTGTGCTCCTGGTACACCAGGAACGCGGTGATCGTTCCGAGGAGACCGAACAGCTCGATGGGCACCGTATCCCCCCTGACGACGTACACCAGGAACGCGGTCAGCAGGACCCCGAGCACACCCAGCAGAGCGATGACCCGGATGATCTGTACCACCACGCACACCCCCACTACGTTGATCCGATATTGCCATCTCGGGAGCTGGGGCGTGCGTCCCGGGTGAGTAGCTTACTGAGGGTTATCGGTACCCGACTCCAAGGCCACAATCTGTGACTGGAAGACGTCGTTCTGTGCTTGTGCCATGGCCAGTTCGAAATGGAGCTGCGCGATCTGCTCCTTCAGCTTCTCGATGACCTTCTCGGCGGGGATGCCTGCCATGCCCGTGTCTCCTTGTGCTACTGCTCGGTCGAATTGCTGAAGGTCTCCCGCTGCTCGGTGATCGTGGTCCGGACAAGGTCCTCCACGTTGTAGCCAGCCGAGGCGTAGGCGTCAGCCAGGAAGTTCAGTGCCGATTCGAGGAGGTCGGGGTCCTGGACACTGGCTGCTATGCGAACCTCCTGACTGGGCTGGCCAGGAGAAGGATTGCTCGGATCGTAAGGCATGTGAGCACTGAACACGTACTCGTAACGCGTGGTGACCCAATTGTTCATCAAAACTCCTTCGGAAGGGTGAGGTAGGGGCTGATGATGCGGGCGAGGTCCATCGCATCGGCAAGTTCCATTTTATCGGAGTCTTCCTCGATCATCTGCATCAACTCCTTCCACACGTCGTTGTCCGCGACCTCCATCGCGGCCTCGACAGCACCAATCAGCGACGGTTCGGCACTCGCCTCTTCGACGGCGTCCACCAGCTGGTCGAGCACACCCGCCCGGGTGGCCGATCCGCTGCGTTGCGCTGCCGCCCTGAGCACACCCCCCACCTTCTCGTCCCGCACTTCGTAAGCGTTGCGGTGCATGTCGTTGGGCAGCTCAGGAGGGCAATGGAGCGCCGCCATGAGGACACGAGTCGCGTCTTCGTAGCTGAGATTCAGCATGCGCGCTCGGCAGACGATGGCTTCCCGCGTGATACCGCAGTGGTGCCCTTCCCCTGTCCGGGGATGGTTGTAGAAGACGCTGTAACCGTCCTCTGCGTTACGGTCTGCGATGCGGTCCCTGATCACATGGACCAGTTCGATCCTGCCCGTGCCTGTCATCCTGCTCCTCCTTGGAACGCCATGTAGAAGATCCCGGAAACGCTGGCGTTGCACGCCCAGGCGAACGAATTCGAACCGATCTCCGACACGTAGAAAGACCGTGTCGCGGCGGCCAAGGGCGTGATCACCGGCCGTGCTTCCCCGCTACGCGGCGGTACTGGCCACGGGACGGTCCCCGCAGAACTCCCAGCCGACGTACGGTACCCGGCCCGGATCAGGTCGTCCGTGTCGTGCGCACCTGTGAACTCCCCCCAGATGTTCATGATCCGGAGGTTGGATTCGATGCCCGTCTTGTAGTCCCCGTACTCCGTGGCCAGCTTGACGCCGCCCATCCCCTGCTGGAGCACCAATGCGGCGCGACCCGAATTGTTGATGGTGGTCTCCGCCGACAGGGCAACCAGGGCGCCCGCACCGTAGGACCCGCCTGCGCTTGAGGACTCGCCGAAGATGCAGGGTTGGAGTTCTCGGCTAGTGAGGCCCGTGTGGAACTGGACGCCTGCACGGCCGGGGTAGACGGCGTTGCTCAGGATGGCCCGCTGACCGGCGATGCCCGACTGGAACTGGCCGGTGGCCGTCATGTCCCCCGACGCAGCCGAGTAGGACAACGTCACCTGGCCGCTGCTGCTGTAGCCGGTCATGCCGGTACTGGTGATCTTCAGCCCCCGGCTCGCGGTGGCCGTGGTCTGGATCGTGGCACCGGTGATCGTGTGCTTCGACGTGATGGCGTCGGCGTCGAGCTGCGTGGTCTTGATCGCGTCGGCGGCGATGGCGCCTGCGGTGACCGAGCCGACCATGAGGTTGTCGGCGGTGATCGCGTTGGCGGCGATCTTGCCGGTGGTGATCGCGCCGTTCTGGATCAGGGTCGATCCGAACCCGAACATCGGCAGCTCGAAGTCGTAGACCCCGAACTCCGCCCCCTGCTCCATACCCGGGTTGGCGGCCAAGTTCAGCTGAATCCACATGAGGGGGAGGATGTGGGTGACGGGGTTGTCCGGGTCGCTGGCGTTGAGGGTGTCGATGTCCAGGACGTAGGTGTAGGTGGACACGTCGCTGGCCGAGGCCCCGGGGCCCGGGTAGGCGGTGAGCGGCGCGTTGAGGGTGTACCGCGTGTCATCGGCGCGGCGGTAGTACCAGACCACGTACAGGTCGATGGACGACGCCGCGCTGTAATTGGCCCGGTACACCTGGCAGCGGTAGGTGACCTCGGTCAGGTCCTCGACGGCGTAGAAGTTCTCGGGCGCGCTGTTGCGCAGGTCGTTGAGGGAGACCGGGGTGGCGTCGGCACCGGTCTGCAACGGCATGATCCAGGCCAGGGTGCCCGAGGCGGGCTGCGTGCCCGTCAATTCCACCTGGTAGCCCTTGCGCCCGACGGGGAAGGTGTAGCCGTAGGTGGCCGTCCACCCGCTGCTGGTCCCCGTGGAGGCGATGACTTCCCGGACGTCGTTGACGGCCGGATCGGTGAGGCCGGGGTCCACGATGGCGTTCTCGAAGCCGCCGATGGCCAGCTTCTCGGCCGTGACCGCGCGGGCGTTCAGCTTGTCGGCGATGACCGCGCCGGTGGCGATCTTCGAGGAGGAGATCGCGCCGTCCTGGAGCACACGGTCGCGGACCGCGTTGTCGGCCAGCAGTTCGTAGCCGATGGACCCGGGGGTCAGGATCTCGCTGGGGTTCAGCGGCTCGGGCGTGGCCGAGGCGATCCCCGAGGGGCCGGACTCGTTGCCGCTGTTGTCCACGGCCGTCAGGCGGAAGTCGCGGGCCTCGCCGTAAGGCTGGCCGGGCACGACGAGCGTGCCCGCCCGGTACAGCGTGCCGATCATCGCCCAGTCGTTCGTCCCGCCCGGCGCCATGTAGACGTTGACGTGGTCGAAGTCGGCCACCATCCCCGCGCCGTTGAAGGCCAGGCCGTCCCAGACCACGCTGATCACGCCGAGGCGGACGCTGGTGGTGGGGTCGCTGGGCTCGGGCGGCGGCGTGGTGTCGGGCAGCGTCAGGATCGTCTCGACCTCGGACGGCCCGGAGTAGATGTCGTTGTGCCCGATGGCCCGCACACGGACGGCGTAGCTGGTGTTGATGTCCAGCGGGCCCATGGTCGCGGTGTTGTCGGGGTCGGTGGTGCGGGTCACCTCCTGCCACGGCAGCCCGAACTCGTTGCGCCGCAGTTCCACCGCGTACCGGTCGATCTGCATGTCCCCGCCGGTGGTGGCGGTGTCAACCAGGTCCCAGGCCGCGCTGACCTGCGCCTGCGGACGACCGGCCCCGTCGATGTAGGTCGTGGTGCCCAGCACCAGGTTCTCCGGCGCGGACGGGGTGCGCCCGTCCTCGCCTTCGGGCACGGGCCGACCGCCGGAACCGCCCGGCATCCCGATGCCGCCGGTGATCCCCGCGAGCTTGCGCTGCTGCATGATGTCGCGTTCGAGGAACCGGTCGTTGAGGACCAGGTTCCCGCCGAGGCGGTTGCCCGTGTCGGCCGTGAGCGTGACCTGGCGGATGCGCAGCTTCTCCTGCACGCCCTCGCTGTTGGGCGCGAGGATGTGGTCGCCGGGCCGGTAGTCCAGGTACGGCAGCTTGTGCGCCGAGGGGAACCGGATCTCCCGGGTCATCTGGACCCGCTTGTCGGCGGTCTTGTCCAGCGAGGACTGCGCGAGCACCTGCATGGTGGCCACGTCGCTGACGCCGCTCTGCGTCAGGTAGTCCTCCCAGATGCCCCACGGCGTCAGCGCGCCGGAGTTGGGCATGTCCAGGTAGATGCCGTTGTCGCCCTGCACGAGCACACGACCGGCCAGGGCCTCGTAGCTCGCGTCGTCGGGGGCGGCCACCAGATCGCGCCCGTAGAACAGGCTGACGGCGTCCGGACCGGTGGACTTGTCCAGGTTGAGCGCGCCGTTGGCGTTGTAGACCTGGAGCTGGCGGCCCACGATCGTCCAGTCCACCACGCCTTGGTCGGTGAGCTGCATCAGCGTGGTGAACAGGTCCTGGCCCGCGTCGAACCCCATGGTCAGCGACGTCGCCCAGGCGTCGCCGTTGGAATCGAGGGACGAGGTGAAGCTGTAGTCCAGCTGGGGCACGTTGCCCCGGTCGCGCGCCTCGTTGATGAGGGTCAGCAGCACATTGCCCGGCGAGGACGCCGAGAAGTTCCGCTTGCCCTGGTCATCGAACAGGGTGTAGCGGATGTTGCGGACCTTCTTCATCACCCAGCCGTAGCTGGGCATGGTGTAGTTGACCAGCCCTTCGCGGGCGAGGTCGTCGTTGGCCGAGCGCAGCCGCAGGAACCGCATGCCCGCGTATTCGGTGTACTCCTCCTCGCCCTCGCGGGCCAGCTGGAGGGCGATCTCGACGGGCTGGTTGAGCAGTTCGTGCCGCCGCGCGCGGGGGTGGTAGCCCAGGGTCAGCGAGGAGAGGTCGTTGAGCGGCCCGGCGAACTGGAGGCTGGAGGGGTCGGGCAGCTCGCCCAGCCGGTCGCCGTCCGGTTCGTAGGCGGTCAGCTTGTACCGCAGACCTGTCACGTCGTGGTCCTCCGCCCCCGCACCACTACGACGGCTCCCGTCCCCGTGATGTCCAGGGTCAGCGAGCTGGTACCCCCGCCGCCCAGCTCAGGAAGCGCCGACGGAGCGAGCATACCGTTTCCTCGAACAGACAGACGATCGATGACGCTGGTCTCCTGCGCGGTCCAGCTGCTGGTGGTGTTGCGCCAGGCGGTGAACTCCCCGCAGTCGATCAGCAGGTACTCCCCCGAGGGGATGCCGACCCCGCCGAACCACCGGACCCCCGTCCCGCTGACGTCGTCGTCCAGCGTGAAGGAGGTCACCGGCCCCGTAATGCGGATCTGGAGATCGGTGACCGGGGCGGTGGAGTCCGACACGAAGGGGACCTCGATCCCCGTGCCCTCGGTGATGGTGTGCTCGATGTAGCCCTCGGCCGTCCACCGCCCCGAGGGGATGTTCATGGTGACCAGGGTCTTGATCATGTGCAGGTGGTCGGTGCAGGTGTAGATCGGGGCGGAGGTGGTGACCAGCTGCGCCTGCGCCGTCTCGGTGCCGCCCGCCGTGGTGCGCCGCACGGTGACGGGCCGCTGGGCGCCGACGCCCAGGAGGCGCAGCAGGTAGCGGTAGCGCTGGTCGAGCACACCCGCCGAGGAGGCCGTGATCTTCATGTCCAGGATCAGGGTGGCCGCGCTCATCGGGTCGTCCCACAGGGCCAGCGTGCCGTGCATGCGGGGGATCTCGACGTTGACGCGGCGCATGCTCAGTCCCGAGGTGTAGCTGGTCGTGCCGACCAGCTGGAACCCCGCCGCCTTGTTGTCCAGGTCGAAGCCGTCGATCTGGTACTGGAGCATCAGCCCAGCTCCCCGAGGTTGGCCGCGTACTGGAGCACGCGGTTGGTGGTGACCGACGTGGGCTCGGCCTGCGGGTGGTTGTTGGTGATGGTGATGTCGTAGACGATGCGCGGCCCGCCCTCAGGCCCGCGCCGCACGGCGCTGGCCGCGAAGTCGGGGATGCGCGCCTGGAGGCTGGCGGAGTTCTGGATCTGCTGGGCGTTCTCCCACGCCTGCGCCTGGCCGCTGACCCCAGCGCTGCCGCCGCGCACGTACTGGCCGAGCTGGTCGTTGTTGATGGCTTCGAGCACACCCGCGTACTTGCGCGCCGAGTGGGCGTTGACCATGAACTCGTCCTTGCTGGCCGCGATCAGGATGTTGTCCTGGCGGGGACCGCCCTGGCCGCCGATCCAGCCGCCATCGGCGTACCCGGCGACCACGCCCAGGGATTCCCGGAAGTTGCGCCGCAGCCAGCCGAACAGGTCGTCGGCGTTGTCGAACAGTGCGTTCCAGAAATTGGACCACTTGCGCCAGAACGAACCCGTCTCGAAATCGGCGGTGGCGTCGATCTCGCGGCCGTCGGCCTCGTCCAGTGCCCGCTGCTGCTGTTCCAGTGCGAGCTGGCCACGACGAGTGTCGATGTCGGCAGTGGAGACGGGGTTGACATCCTCCAGCGAGTTGATCTCTTCGGCGTAGTCGGCCACGATCTCTTCGACCGGGCGCTCACCGGCGCGCATCTCCTCCAGGAACCGGTACACCAGCTGCTCGCCCATGTCTCCGGCCGTACCTTCGGCCAGCGGGATGCCGCCCTGGAGGATATCGACCATGCCCTGCACACCGTCGTCGGTGGTCTGCATGAACAGCCCCGAGAAGGTCTGGAGCTGGGCGTCGGTGCCGTCCACCAGCTGCTGCACCAGCGGCGCGGCCTCCGGACCGAGCTTGGCCAGCTCCATGGCCACGCCCGGGGGCAGCCGACCGGCCAGCTCCAGCATGTTGGTGACCCAGTTGTGCTGGGCCTCCACGATCTTGGCCAGTTCGACCAGGTACTGGTCCAGGCTGAACGTCGCGTCCTCGGCGAACTGCGCGGTGGAGGCGCTGGCGGCCTGGTTGTTGGCCTCGGTCGCGGCGCGGGCCTCGTCTTCCAGCACACGCCGCCGCTCCTGCGCGGCCTCGTAACGCTGCTGGGCCGCCGTCTCCCGCGCCTCCCGGGTCGCCGCCGCCTGGGCCTGGATCTGCTCCAGCCGGGCCGCGCTGCGCTCCTGGATCTGCTCGGACTTCAGCGCGGCGGCCTCCTGGATGGAAGCCAGCCGCTCCGCGCTCTGCTCCTGGCGCTGCGCACTCAGCTCCTGGGCCTTGGCGCTGTTGGCCTGCGCCTTCTCCAGCGCCTCGGTGAGCTGGAGCACAGCCTTCGACGCCTGCTCGGCCGCCTTCTGCGATTCGGTGACCGCGTTCTGCGCCTTGCCGTGCTCGGCGGCGGCGGCGGCGGCCTTCTCGCGCGCGGCGGCCTCGTTGCGGATCGCCGCCTCCAGCGCGCGCTGCCACTGCACCTGGTTCTGCGGGTCGGCGTTGGCCAGCCCCAGCTCGGCGGCCTGCCGCGAGGCGATGGCGGCTTCGAGCTGCTTGTTGGCGTTCTCCTTGCGCTCGGCCGCGTCCTCCTCGGCGCGTGCGGACTCCTCGGCCAGCTGCTCGGCCTCGCGCTGGGTCTCCTCAGCGGCGCGCAGCTGCTCCTCGGCCGCCGTCTCGGCGTCGGCCATCTGCTTCTCGTAGTCGCGCATGGCCTTGACCAGCGCGTCGTGCTGCTTCTCCGCCGCCTTGACGACGGCCTCCTGCTGGGCCTGCGCCTGCTTCACCGTCTGCTCGTGCTGGCGCCGGGCGGCGTCCACGACGGCCTTCTCCTGGGCCTGCGCCCACTTGCGGACCGCGTCGTACTGCTTCTTGGCCGCCTCGACGGCGCCGTTGTCCAGCTCCCGGCCGCTCGGCGTGCGCTCGCGGCTCGTGCTCCCGCCGCCGCCCCCTCCGCCGTCGCGACGGCGGTTGGCCGCGTCCTGGGCGTTGCGCCAGGCGTCGGTGGCCGAGCCGAACCCGGTGAGCGCGCCGCGCAGCGCGTCGGCGTCGGCCTGGGCCTGCTGCATCTGGTCGCCCATGGCGTCGGCGGCGCTCCCGGCGGCGTCCAGTCCACCGGCGGCCCCGGCTCCGGCGGCCCCGGTGTCGGCCATGCTCGTGCCCAGCAGCTCGTTGGCCCGCTGTGCCCCGGTGACCTGATTGGCCTGGCCGTCGATGGCGCCGCCCAGCGCCTCGATCTCCATGGCCAGGTCATTGGCCTCCATACCCGCACTCGTCCCGTAGGGGACGAGCTGCCGCAGCATCTCGCCGAACTGCCGCATCTTCGAGCTGGACTCGCTGGCGGAGACACCCGCTTCTTCCAGCTGCTGGCGCAGGTTCTCGGTGGCGCCGCCCTCCTCCTCCAGACCTGCGGCGATCGCCTCGTTGAGATCGATCCCCATGTCACGGAAGGAGTTGTACAGCTCTTCGTCCTCGGTGATCGCCTTGATCTCGTCAGACGCGAGCACAGCCTGGGTGATCCAATCCTGGGTCGCACTGCCCAGGGCGGCGGCGGAACCGGTGTAGCGGTTGGCCGCCTCCTCCGACGCCTCGCCCGCCACGCGGAAGCCGTCGGCCGCCGCATACAGCCCGCCCTGCGCGGTGCGGCTGGCGGTGTCCATGTTGCTGGACTCCCCAGCCGCCACCCCCATCGACTGCCCCAGCTCGTTGAGGCGCCCCTGCGCGGCCTGCGCCGCCTGCTCGGCCTCGCTGAGCCCTCCGGCCGCACCCGAGGAGTTCTCCCCGATGACGCGGATCGCCTCACCGGTGTCGCGCCACGCGGCGGTGTCGGTGGCCACGGCCTGGCGCAGTCCTTCGACGCCGCCGCCCGCCTGGGTCAGGGCCTCGGCCGAATCGCTGATCTTCGTGGAGGCGTCGGTCGCCGAGCCGGTCAGCTCGTCCCAGGACATGGCCAGAGCCGCGACGGCCGACACACCCGCCAGCGCCCAACCCCATCCAGGGATCGCTGAGATGGCCGCTCGCAGCCCAATGGCACCGACCGTGGCTCCCCGCATGCCCGTCGCCGCCGCAGCCGTCCCAGCGGCCGTCTGGGCGCCCATGGCACCCATTGCCGCACCGGCCGTCGTCGCGCCCGTGGACATGGTGCCGAACGTCTGCGCGGCGAGCACACCCAACCCGCGCAACGAGACGCCGCCGATGGAGGCGGTCTGCGCCGTGACGAACTGGAGGGCCAGCATCGCCGCCATGGTGGTGGCCAGCGCGATGCGGAAGCCGAGGAAGGCGGCCACGCCCAGGCTGATCAGCGCCACGACCGCGCCGAGCGCCCGGACGAAGGGGTTGTCCAGCAGGGTGATCAGCTCGGTGACGCCGTTGACCAGCAGTGTCAGCACCGGCACGAACCCCTGGCCCACACCCGCCGCGAAGTTGCGCATCGCGTTGATCATGCGGGTGATGCTGGCGTCCAGGGTGTTGAAGACGACCGCCGACTCCTCGCCGAGGTAGGTCCCCTGGGCGTAGGAGGTGTAGGCGGTGTTCATGCTGTCGGCCAGCAGCTGGTAGTTGCCGCTGAGCCGGGACACCATGTTGATGTCACGGACGTTGGCCATGCCGAGTTCGGTCATGACCTGGCTGGCACTGCCGCCCGCGTCGCGCACGCCCTCCAGGCCCTGGATGAACCGCATGAAGAACTCGTCGGGGTTGGTCTCCCAGAGCTTCGCGGTCTCCTGGACGGTCATGTCCATGACCCGGGCGTAGATCGCCAGGTTGTCGTTGACGCCCATGACGGCGTTGTCGATGTCGGCGAAGATGCGCTCGGTCGAACCGCGCGCCGCCTCCGGCGCGACCCGCAGGGAGGCCAGGGCCGAGGACAGGCCGAGCACCGACTGCGTGCTCAGGCCCGCCTGGTTGGCCGCCGCCGCGATCTGCTCGGCCACGCCCAGGATGTCGGTCTCCGTGGCCGCCGAGTTGTCGCCGAGTTCGGAGACCGAGCTGGCCAGGTTTCGGTAGTCGGCGGGGAGCACACCCAGCAGGTTGGAGATCCGGCCGAAAGACTTCGACGCCTGCTCGGCGGTGACGTTGGTGGTGGCCGCGAACTCCGCGACCACCCCGGTGAAGCCCTCCAGGTCCCCCGCCGCGATGCCCATCTGCGACCCGAAGCTGGCGATCTCGCTGATGTCCTCGAAGGCCAGGGGGATCTCGGTCCCCATGTCCATCAAACCCTGGCGCAGTTCACCGAGCTGGGCGTCGGTGGCGTCGGTGGTGCGCTGCACCTGGGCGAAGGCCACCTCGTACTCGCGCGCCGCCTGCACGGCGGCCACCGGCCACGCCACCAGCGCCTGGGCCGACTGCTGGTAGACCCCGACGAGGTCGTACATGGCGTAGCGCAGCGCCATGGTGTGCTCGATGGTCTCGGCCATGCCCGCCGCCGCGCGGGTGTCGGCCTGCGCCTTGGCGTCGCTGGCCTGGGCCATCTGCGTCATCTGGTTCTGGAGCTGCGTGCCCGACTGCCCGGCCTGGGCGGTGAGGCTGTTCATCGTCCGCAGGCTGGCGGAGTAGGTGTTCACCGCCCCGGCCATCTGCTGGTAGAGGCCGAGCGTGTTGCGCAGCGCGCTGGCCTCCTTGTCGCTCATCCCCTGGACGGAGGACAGCGACCGGCCCATCTGCTCCAGCGCGGTGTTGAAGTTCTGGCTGCTCTGCGCCGCCGTCGCACTGGAGCGCGCCAGCTTGTCCGTGGCCGTGGCGTAGGCCGCGACCGACGAGGTGAGCTGCTGGTACAGCCGCAGCGTCGCCGACAGCGACGCGGCCTTCTTCTTCTCGACGGCCTCGACGTTGCCGAGGCTGGTCTGCAACGACCGCAGCGACGTGTCCCAGGCACCGCCGCTCTGCGCGGCCTCACGGGCGGCGGACGTGAACTGCCCGAGGTCCACCCGCACCCGTGCGGTTGCATCGAAGTCGGCCACTAGCCACGCTCCATCCTCTGGTAGGACTCGCGCCGCGAGGGCAGTCGGTCCTCCGCGAAGACGGTCGTCGGCTGGACCGTCCTCACCTCGCCGGGCTTGCTCTTCTTCTTCTCGTGGTCGCGGCGGTCCTGCTCCAGGACAGCACACGCATAGCAGAAGCTGGACTCGATCTTAAACTGCACGCGGTTGTCTGTGCTGTAGGCCAGCCAGACGGGTACTCCGCACTGCCCGCAGGTCTCGGCCTCCAGGATGGTCAGGGCCTGGGCCAGCTTGCGGTCCGCCGGGGTCCACCCGTCCGAGGGCTGGGCCTCGGCCAGGATGACCAGCGGCGGCACACCCCACTCCCGCGCCGTCTTGATCGCGTTGACGTAGTGGCGGTTACCCGGCCACGTCAGCGTCTCCGCCAGGAAATCCGGCATCGGCCATCTTGTCGAAGACGTTGCCGACCATCATCGCGCGGCTGGAGGCGTTGATCAGCTTGACCCACTCCATGGGGATGAGCTTGTGGCGCAGGCCCTCCAGGTTCTCGCGGGTGAACTCCCCGCTGTGCTCCTGCCCCCGCCCGTTGGTGATCCGATCGACGCAGGCGATGAACACGTTGCAGATCAGCTCTTCGGAGAGTTCGCCCTGAAGCTGCTCCTGCTCCTCCTTGGACAGCGCCTTCAGCTTGGCGGGGGTGAAGCCCAACCGCTCCTCGACCTCCTTGCGGATCGCGTCGGCCTCCCGCTGTTCGAGGCTGTGCATGTGGAAGGTCAGCGAAGAGCCCACGATCTCGGACTCCAGGTCGTCCTTCTCCAGCGACAGGTTCTTCTTCTCCACCGTCAGCGCCTTGACCATGTTCTCCGCCGGGACTTCCTCGCCGATCCCCAGCGTCATCGTCTCGCGCTCCTGCTTGGCGCGGGCCTCGGCCTGGCGGACCTCCCTGTCGATCTCCTGGAGGCGCTTGACGATCTCGGACCGCCGCGCCCCGCGCTCGACATCGAGGAACACCGTTTCGGAGAAGGTGATCCTAGTGGCCTTCTTCTGCACCCATTCGGACAGGTCGAAGCTGTCCATGGTGGTGGCGGCCTCGACCTGCTTGCGGACGTCCTCGACCAGCTTTTCGGAGATGCCGTCGAAGCCGTGCCCCTGCTCGCTCATGTGCTGCTCCCGTGTCCACCCGTGTCATGAGGAAGGCCCTGCACTCCCGGACACGGGCGACGGGAGTGCAGGGCCAGCTTATCGCCGTTATCTACGGCGCGGTAACGGTGATGTCGCTGGTGTCCGACGCACCGGCGTAGACGGCGGTGACGGTCGCGGTGCCCGCAGCGACACCGGTCACCGTACCGTCGGCGTCCACCGTGGCCACGCCAGGCGCCGACGACGTCCACGTGGCCGAATCGTCCACGTTCACCGGGGTGCCGCCGTCGACGCTGTACGCGGCGGCCAGTTCCGTGGTGGCCCCTACCTCGACTGAGGCGCTTGCCGGGGTCACCGTCAGGGAGAAGGGACGACCTCGACCCAGCCGTCGGAGGAGACGCCCTGCGCGTAGAACCGGATGTCGGACTGGACCGGCCCCTCGTTGTCGTTGATGGAGTTCGGGTCGCCCGACAGCACCTGGAAGACCTGCACCTCGTCACCGGCGACGATGGGCTCACCGGCCCGCTTGCCGACGCGCTTGATGAGGTAGCCCGGCTGCATGGGCTTCTTGAACGCCTCGTAGGACTGCATGTAGACCGAGGCGGTGTCGGCGCTGTCCCCCTCGCGGAAGAACTGGATCTGCGCCTCGTAGTTCTTCCGGGTCGGGGTCTCCACGTTGGAGTCGTCGCAGATGGACGCGGAGTCGTCGGTGTCGCGGTCGGTCCACCCGAGGGTGAAGGGGTCCACGACGGCGCAGGACACGTTCAGCACACCCGAGCCCTGGACGGCGGGGTCGGCGGTGAAGTCCGGCGGGGTCCAGGCCGCCGTCAGCTCGGCGACCGTGGGCGCGTTGATGTCGGCGATCGCGTCGTATCCGGCCGCCCAGTACACGGACACGTTGGGCGGCAGCATCTTCTGGGGCAAGGTTCCTCCTCATTCGCGTGGCCACGCGATACGCAAGTGTATCGCTAAGTGTTGACCAGATTGTTGTCAACGATCCCGCTGAACGACAGCGGTATCGCGTACCGCACGGGCACACCAGAGGGGTCGATCGGTGTTCGCGGGTTGGGGTTGCCGTCCTCGGACAGCTCCCCCTGCCCGGCGGGTTCGTAGCCCTCCAGGAGGTCGCGCACGCGGTTGGCCACGCTGCGGGCGATGGCGCCCGTCGGACCCACGCACTGCACGATGAAGGGGACACGCTTGCTGTGCCCGCGCACGCCGCAGATGCCCGCGTAACCGAAACCGGCGGGCAGCTTGCCGCCCCACCACACCACGAGGTAGGGCTTGAGCAGCCCGTCCTGGCGCGGCAGGTCCACGTAGTCGGGCACACCGCCGTCGTAGACGCCGGTCCCGGGGATGGTCTTCAGGCGGACGACGATCTGGTCCTGCCACTCCTGGAGGCTGCTCACGTGATCCCCCGTCCCAGTGCTTCGGTGAGCTGCGCCCGCGTTGACAGGAACGCGGTGTAGACCGCCAGCATCGGTTCGATGCCGTCGCGCGTGCCGAACTCCTGGAAGGGGGCGTAGTAGGGGCGGTCGGCGTCCCAGCCGAAGACCAGGGTCAGCACATCCCCCTGCTCCTCCAGCCGGTGCATGGCCATCGACTGCATGAGCCCGGTGTCCACCCGGCTCCGCAGCTTGATCATCTGCTCGGCCTCGGCACCCAGCTCCAGCATGCGGGTGCGGATGCGGTTGCGCGAGGTGTTGAGGTAGTCGATGACCCACGCGGTGAGCGGCTGGTCGAACTGCCCCACCGGGCCGGTGTAGTAGTAGCGCTTGCCGCCGGAGAAGTCGTAGTTGTAGGACCACTCAACCCTGGCCATCGGGGTGCTCCTCCACGTCCACGTCGCACAGGATGTTGCGCAGCCAGGGGTTGGAGGAGTTCAGCGGGTTGCGCACGCGGAAGACGAAGGTCTCCAGATCGGGGTCGTCCGGGCAGTCGAGCACACGCACGACGGTGCCGATCGGAATGGGGGGCGTGTCCTTCAGCGGGATCTGGAGGCGCAGGGCGTGCATCGTGATCGGGTCGTCGGCGGCCACACGCGAGCGCGCGCGCCAGTCCTTGTTCGGCTGGCAGCGCGCCTGCCCGGTCCACAGGACCTCGACGGGCGCCGTCACCTCACCGGTGTCGGGGTCCCACACCGCCGCGCCGTCGTCGGACAGCGACAGCCGCACCGTGGCCAGCATGAACCCGGCGGGCACCGAGCGGTGGTGCCTGGTCCACCGCGCGTCCAGCGACGGCCGCAGGTTGAGCGGGCTCATCGCGGACCGCACAGGGGCGGGCGCGGGTAGAACGGCACGACCTCGAAGAACGCCTCGCCCTCGGCCGCGTCGTCCTCCTCGGCCTGGTCCCACAGGTCGTTGGCCCGCGCGCGCAGCGCCTGCGCGACCTTGGACCCGTCGGTCTGAAGGTCCTCGGTCTTGATGACCTTCGAGATCAGCGCCTCGGACACGGCGATGGCGCCGATCGCCGAGGACGCCGCGCGCTTGACGCTGCCGCTGTAGATGTCGAGCAGCGCCTGGAGGTGGTCGTCGGGGAAGATGTAGGACGCTTCGCCGTCGCCCTCCCAGTCCACTTCCTCGGTGTCGGGGATGAGCGCGCGGACCTTGCCGAGGTCGGTGCTGAAGTCCACTGCCACGTGTCTGCCCTCCTGGGTCGCTGCCAGCTTAGACCAGCACGCGTGTGCTGGTCATGGCATGAGAAGAGGGGCCGCCCACGGGAAGGTGAAAGCGGCCCCTCTGGTCTCACCACCAGCTGCACCAGGAGATCAACAGCCCTCTCCTGGGGCAAGGGTACTACATGCGGAGCCGGATACCGCTATCAGGTGCCCGAGCCGTTGGACACGATCGTCGGGGACGGGTCCAGGCCCTTGGCCCCGACGAAGTGCCGGACGCGGTACTGGACGTCGTCGTTGAGGAACGACCCCTGGAGCGGGTCGATGTCCCCGCCGCCCAGAGCGCGGCCCTGGTCGCCGGAGATCCGCAGCTCAGGGGTCTCGTGCCCGCGCAGGAACCCGGTGACCAGCGCGGTCCGGCCGCTGATCCCGGTCTCGCCCCCGGAGGGGACCAGGTACCAGGTGGTGTCCGCGTTGACCGAGGTGTCCAGGACCGGCAGCCAGTACTCGACCACGACCGACACCGGGAAGGGCATCCCGGGGTTGGTGCGGGTGGTCTCGACGGAGCCGTCGGGCAGCGTCACCTCGCGGGTGACCTCCACCGCGTTCAGGATCTCCTGGGCGACGATCTGGAGCGACGGCGGGACCACCAGGGCGAAGTTGCGGACGGTGACCGGACGGCCGTTGACCCGGCGGTCGGTGACCTGGCGCATCGCCTCGACCAGCGACTCCCGGGTGAGCGGCGGGTTGCCGTCCATCAGGTTGCCGTTGCTGGCGTTGAAGAACGCCGGGTTCGGGCCGGTGGTGGTGGCCAGCACACCCGCCGTCAGGATCTGCTCGGTCTGGCGGGCCAGCTCGGCCATGGCACCGGGCATCTGCTGGATGAGCTGGTACTCGTCGTTGATGAACGCTTCCATGCTGAAGGGGAAGCGGCCACCGTGCTTGCCGATCTGGTACTGCCCGCTCGCCGTGTCGTACTCGAAGACCGGGTACTCGGTCAGCTCGGGCACGCGCGGCAGCATGGTCATGCCGTTGGTGTCGCCCAGCGTCGGGGCGCCGCCGTTCACGGCGGGCAGCAGGCCGGTGTCCAGCCGGAACTCGCGCCAGGTCTGCGGCTTGAAGTCCGGGACGGCGACGCGCCGCGAGTACTGCGGCCAGGTGACGGGGAAGGCATCGTACTGCGCCCGGACCTCGTCCTGCGTGATGCGGCGGAACAGCTCCGGGAACTCGTCGGAGGTGGAGACCGCCTCCTTGAGCCGGGCCTGCGCAACCCAGTCGCCGCGCATGGCGGAAGCGAGGGTGCGCGCGGTGCCCAGCACCTTCTCAGACGTGATCATTCTCAATCCTCTCGTATGCAGTCGTCGCGACTACGCGGCCGGGTCGGGCGACTGGCACACGCGGACGATGGTGCGGCCGTCCTTGGTCATCCCCAGCTTGTGGCCGAACAGCTTGCCGCCGGTGGGGAGGGTACCGACCAGGGGGGCCTCGGTGCCGATGTAGACCTGCGCGCCGATGGCCAGCGCGTCACCACCGGTGATGGTGAAGGCCCACGCACCGTTGAGGGCGACGGAGGCGTAGCCCTCGTCGTTGAACCCCTGGTAGGTGAAGTCGGGGGCGTCGGGCGTGTCCTGGCTGGCCGTGGACCGGGTGGTCTGGGCCACGCCCACGATGGAGCCTACGCGCACGGGGTCGCCGCTCTCGGTGCCCTCGGGCACCGGCAGCGAGATGTAGGTGCCCTCCTTGAAGACCTCGTTGCGCGCCATTACTTGCTACCTCCGAAGATGGTGTTGTTGAGCGAGCGCAGCTGGGTCGCGTACCCGTTGGGTCCGCCCAGCGCGCCGGACTCGCGGAGCACACCACCCGGGGCGCGCGAGGTCAGCGACTCCTGGATCTCGTCCACCAGCGCCTGCTCGGCGGCGATGGCGGCGTCCAGGTCCTGGCCGGGCTTGTAGTCGTTGGCCAGCCGCTTGCGGCTGGCGGCGGGCAGGCCCGAGCCGTCGAGCTTGTCCACGACCTCGCCGTAGCTCAGCGCGGACGCGTCGGCGGAGGCGTCCTTCTCCTCGCCGCCGGTGTCCCCGGCCTTCTCCTCGCCGCCGCCGGTGGCGACGTCGTTGGGACCCTGGCCCGGCGCCTGGTGCATCGGCCCCGTGCTGGCCGACGGCGTCGCGGCGCGGTCCTCGGCCTCGGTCAGGCGCTTCTCCAGCGCTTCCATCTTCTGGGCCATCGAAGTCATGGTCTCGGACACCGAGGTGATCATCTCACCCAGCCGGTTCATGCCCACCTTGTCCGATTCCTTCAGCTCGAAGATCGGCGCGGCCTTGGGCGCGGACTCCCCGCCACCCTGGCGAGCGCTTTCGGCGATGCTCACAAGTTTCCCTCCTGCACCCGCTCGGGTAACGACGTCGACTGACAGACCTTCTACGATCTCGGTCACCACGAGGAGCCCGGTGTCGGGGTTCTCCTCGGTGATCCCGATGGCGCGGATGGACAGGCCGACGGTATCGGGTAGTTGGTTCTCGGACAGATCCGCGACCAGGTCGCGGGCCTCGCCCAGGAACTGCACGGTGGCGAAGAGCCCGTGGCCGTCGGCCCCGTTCTCATACACCGCGTCCTCCAGGAGCACACCCGCCAGGTCGCGCACGGAGCGCTCGGGGCGCTCCCACTCCTCGCTGCTGGTGGGGTGGTCCAGGTACATCTGCATTCCCTGGCGGAAGACCTTGGCCTCCGCCGCCTTCGCCAGCACCGCCGCCGGGTAGAACCCGGAACTGCCGCTGACGTCGGCCTCGATGATGAGCACACGCCACTTGCCCGCAGTGCTCCCCCGCTTCGCGGGGCGCGTGGCCTCTCTCAGTTCTGCGCGCACGGTGCCCATCGTCCTCCTCGTTCTCGGAAATCATAGCGGTGTTACCAGGTTTTCGGTAACACGGTTAGTCCGTGTGTGCCTGCAACCCCTCGTCGCGGAGTTCGTGGTCGCCGTAGCTGGGCGGTTCCACCTGCGCCATGCCGTCCGCACCGGGGGCCGGAGCGGGCGGCGCGGGCTCGGGGGGCTCCTCCCTGTCGCTGTCGTAGTCCAGCGCGCGCAGCAGCATCGCGCGCACCTCCTCGGGATAGAGCATCCCCGTCCCGTCGGCCATGGTGATGGCCTGGATGAGGCGGTGCGTGGGCTCGGTGGTGACCGGCGGCCACACGACGTCCCACTCGAAGCCGAGCAGGTCGGCGATCTGGCGGCCCGCCGCGTCCCACAGGCGCTGGCGCGCCTTCATCGCCATGCCCGTCACCGGCTCCAGCGATTCGCTGTTGGCCGCGTTGCCCGAGGGGTCGCTGAGCATGACGGGCAGCGGCACCTCCAGCCCGGCGGCCACGAGCGCGGCCAGCGCCCGGCCCTCGTTGAAGTTCACCGAGGAGGAGTTCTTGCCGAGCGCCGACAGGTCCTGCCCGGCCCCGAGCACGGCCGTGTTGCCGACGTTGGCGTAGCCGCCGGTCATCGGGTCGCGCAGCGGCTGGTCGGCGATCTTGGACGCCACCGCCTTCTGCCCCTTGCCGGTCGCGCTGGTGACCTTCCACGCGTACTGCGCGTAGGACTTCAGCAGCTTCTTGCAATCCTCCAGGAACTCCTTGTACGCCTGGCTCCAGAAGATGACGGGGAAGACGTCGGGCAGGCCCCAGGTCCAGCCCGCGAGCTTGTTGGCCGACACGGTGACCACGACCTTGCTGTAGTCGACCGCGTCCCCGGCGATCGTCTTCGGCTTGTCGGCACCGTCGTCCTTGTAGCGGTCGTAGGAGGGGTACCACTCGCGCCGCTGGACCGCCTCGGGCGCGGCGGAGGGGTCGGCGAAGGGCCGGACTTCCTCGTTCCAGCTGCGCCGGTAGAACCACACGTCCTCGTCGTCGCCCGGAGCGGTGATCGTGGCCGTGAGCTGCCGGAACGGCAGTCGCTGGATCTTCTTGCGGGCGACGTCGACCAGGAAGGACACGTTGCCGTCGCCCGCCAGGCTGCGCTCCAGCTCGTACTGGGCCTGCGGCGAGGCGAGCACACGCACCAGGGAGGGGGTGCGCCACGCGTCGCCCTCGGCCCCGATCTGCACGCCCTCGCCCCAGATGTAGGACGTGCGCACGGCCACGGCCCGCTTGATCAGGGGGTTCACCGTGATGAGCGCCCGGCAGGTCTCGGCCGTGCTCTGGATGTTGGACAGCGGTATCTGGTCGTCGCCCTCGGTCAGCCCGCCCAGCGGCTTCCACCCGAGGTCGTCCACCGCGAGCGCGACCTGCGTCATGAGGTCGGAGTTGCGCTCCTCCAGCAGCTCCATCTGGGTCTCCAGGTGCCGGACCGTCTCGGTCAGCTGCGTGTGCTCGGTGGCCTCGGTGGTCATCGCCTCTCCCGTGTGCTCGGTTCCGGCCAGTCTAGTCCCGGGCATGAAGAAGGCCCGGTCGCTGTTCCCCCTTCAGCGACCGGGCCTTCACCGGAGTTGGCCTCCGATACCCCCACCTGTACAGACTCTCGTCGTATGTACCGGTAGGGACATGATACCACCCTACCCGAGCGGTAGGTGAAGATGCGGATGGCCCCGGCGGGTGCCAGCCCGCCGGGGCCGGGAACGGACCTGACTGGAGAGGTAGAGCCGTTCCGATGGAGGACCCCTGGCGCTGGAGGTAGGGCAGTACCGGAGCGCCGGAGCTTCCCACGAGTATAGCAGTAACCGGGTGGTAGCATGGAGTCAGAAGGCCCGCGCCCCGGTCCTCCTCAGAGGAACCCCCTTGGCGCGGGCCTTCACTGTGCCCGGCTACAGCGGGCTGATGCGGTTCTCCATCTGGTCGGCCATCATCTCCTGGAGCGCCTGAAGCAGCTGCTCCGGACTGGCCTGTACCACGTCGCCGGGCTGGAGCCCCAGCGGCGGGCGGTCGGCGCAGGCGTAGACGAAGGCGTCGGCGAAGTCGGGCGAGGACCCCCCGGTGCGCTTGCGGATGTCGTCCTTGGACTCGATGTAGAGACGGTCGTTGGAGTACTTGAACCGCACGCCCTGAAGCTCCTCGTACAGCTGGTCGTGCATGACGGCCTTCTGCACCCCGTTGAGCATGTACTGCCGCGTGCGGTCGTACCACAGTGCGCGGGCGTTGCCATAGCCCGCCACCGGGGTGCCGTCCTCCTCGGCGGCCCGCGCCGATCCGATCATCTCGATGACGGTCAGCCCCCGGTAGCGGGTCGGTTCGGCCGCGATCATGGCCATGGCCGCATCGACCACACCGGCGCCCAGGCCGACGGCGTCCACGCGGACCTCGACCTCCTCGTCGTCGTCGGTGCGCAGGTCGCAGGCGATGCCGAGCACACGCCGCGCGGAACTCGTGGTGTCCATGCCCTTCCAGGAGTCCTGCACCCAGGCGACCGACCCGCGCCGAGCACACACCGCCGTGGTGTCGTCGCCGTAGCGCGCGGGGTCCACGCCCAGGAACAGCGGCCCCTCGCCCCGCTCGTCGGCCAGGTCGAAGCCGTTGGCCAGCACCTGCGCCCCGAACAGCGAGGACACCGCGTTGTCGGGGAAGTCCGCCAGCACCTTGGACTGGTAGCGGGGGTCGTCCTCGCCCCACGCCTTGCGGCGGTCCTCCACCCACTCCCGCTGCACGAGCACGTCGCGCAGCAGCGCGGGCACCTGCTCGTCGGTGAAGTTCGGGGTGTCGAACGCCGAGATGGTGATGCGGTTCCACAGGTCGGCCTGCGACTCCGACGTGCAGACCCTGCCGAACTCGGTGTCGGGGTCGTCGGGGTTGCCGATGGCCAGGATGCGGGCGTCGCCGGTGGTGGTGATCGCCTCGACCGCCGTCCACAGGGCGGGGGCCACGCCGCACGCCTCATCGATCACGACGAGGACGTAGCGGCGGTGGATGCCCTGGAAGGCGTGGATGTTGTGGTCGGAGGGCTTGCGCCCGAACCCGATGATCTCGCCGTTGTCCAGCTTCCACTCGTCGGACTGGGTGACGTAGCCGACCAGCGGTGTGAAGCGCTCGTCGGACTCGGCGCGGGCGGAGGCCCGGCGGTGGTGCTTGCGGATCTCCTCCCACAGGATCTTGTTCACCTGGGCGTAGGTCGGCGCGGTGGAGACCACGATCGCCTCGCCGGGCGGGTGGGTGTCCAGCCACCAGGCCGAGGCCACCGAGGCGATCATCGAGTTGTGCGTGGGCACCATGTCGGCGCCCGCGAGGTAGAGGTGGTTGTCCGAGGCCACCTGCACGCACTGCGTGGGCACCGACGGCACCGGCCGCACCTCGCGGATGACCCGGCCGGTCAGGCGGCTGCGGCCGTTCTTGCCCCCGTTGCGCTTCTCCCAGCGCTCCAGGGCGTGCTCGGCCTCGGCCGGGAAGGGGTTGTCCACCGTGCGCAGCACCACCGCGTAGTCGCCGGTCGGCTCCCCCATGCGGTACAGCGGAACCGGACCGCCCGGCACCACCCGGTGCCCCAGGGTGCGGGCCAGCTCCGCCGCGCGCTCGGCGGCGGCCAGCTTGGGCAGCGCGAGCAGCACCGCGCCGTCGGCGCGGACCGAGCCCCAGGCAGCACACACCCCGGTGAAGGCCGCCTCGCGCTGCTTGAGGGCGGCGCGCATCAGGTGCGAGGGCAGCGCGGCCTGGACGCCCATCTCGTAGGGGTCCTGGACGAAGCCGGTCTCCGGGCCCTGCAGCGGCCGCGCCAGCGGCACCGCGTGGTTGTAGTCGCCCCGGTGGTTCTTCAGGCTGGCCGCGATCTCGGCCGTGGTGCGGACCTCGGCCGCGTCCCAGTGGTCGCGCCAGTCCACCTCGGTGCCCGCGCGGTGGGCGGCGGTGCGGATGCGCTGCCGGGTGCGGGCGTCGATGGTGGCCCACTCGTGGTTCCACCCGCACCGCACCGCCGAGCCGTCATCGAAGACGACCTCGGCCACGTCGTGGCGGAACACCTGGGACTTGGCCACCACCAGCACCGGGCCGCCGTGCTCGCCCAGCAGGTGGTCCCCCACCGACACCCGCCCCATCGACGTCCAGCCGGTGGGGGTCGGCAGCAGGGTGTCCAGCGGCAGGTCCTTGCCCGAGCCGTGGCAGGACTTCACCGCCGTGCGCTTGTGGTCGCGCACGCTCTGAAGCACCTCGACCTGCTTGGACCAGGCGTGGACCTGGAGCCGGTCGCGCGCCCAGCCCCCCGGGTCCATGCGGTACCCGCTGGACTTGGCCTCGGCGGCGAGGCGCCGCAGCGCCCCCTCCACCACCTCGGCGTCGAAGCCGCCCATGTCCTACCCCGCCTTCTTCTTCAGGCGGTCGCGGACGCTCCGCACCACCGCCTCGTCGGCCTGCACCATGCGCAGCCAGTCGGCCAGCTCCCCGGCGCTACCGGCGTTGCTGGCCAGCACCAGCACCATCTTCTCCATCTCGCGGCGGGCCTCCTCCTCCGAAGACCTCGGCACCGTGACCTGGCTGCCGCGCCCCATGAAGTCAACCATCCTGCTCCTCCCGGAACACCGCGCCGTCGGCGCGCCCCTGCTCCCGGGCGGGCATCAGCCCCTTCCGGCTGGACCCCAGGGTCTCGACCCGGATGTAGGTGAGCCACATCCCGTCGGTGTTCTCCACCAGCACCCGCCGCAGCTCGTCCTCGCTCGGCGGTTCTCCCGGCCCCGTGTGGTAGTACCGCACCACCAGCTCGTACGCGCCCATCTACTTCGCCCCCTTCGACGTCCGCGTGCTGTTGGCCGTCATCGCCTCGGTCGCCACCTCGGCGAAGCGCGCCGCCCAGCCGTCGGCGATCTCCCGGCGGATGCGCACCGCCTCTTCGTCACCGCGCGGCAGACGGGCCAGGCGGTCCTCCACGAAGGACAGCATCTGGTCCCGCACGCCCGCGAGCATGGTGTGGACCATGTCCTTCTGCACCCGGGTCAGCTCCACCTGCTCGTCGCGCAGCCGGTCCTTCTTCAGTTCCATCAGCTCGGTGATGGTGGTCAGGGTGTCGATCAGGTTCTTGGTCTGCTTGCCCTCGGTGATCAGGTCGCCCGACATCACCTGGGGCCACAGGGCGTTGACGATCGACTCCAGGCGCACGAGCTGGAGCATGCGCATCTCCAACGCCGAGGACCGGTTGTAGTTGCTGAGCAGGTAGTCGTTGACGACCATCGCCGCATACGCGGGGTCGATGCCCGTCTCCTTCTCGATCTGGTACCAGTTCAGGCCCCGCGCCCGCAGGCCGACCAGCATGTCCACCAGCTCACGCTCGCGCATCCGCCGGTGGGCCTGCTCCTGGGGGTCCTCGTAGACCTCGACCTCACTCACCCGTGTCCACCTCCTCGTACTCCTCGACCATGCCGTCCTCGCTCTCCACGATCCATCCGGCCAGTTCGCGGGAGTCGTGCCGGATGGCCAGGTGGTCGGTCAGGGCCCCGGTGCCCCCGGACTCCTCCTCGTGGCCGGGGGAGTGCCACCCGCACACCGGGCACCGCGCCTCGTAGCGCTGGCGGGTGCGCGCGGTGCGGGTGGCCCAGCGGTGCTCGTCCAGCGGTGACGCCTTCTCGGGCAGCCGCACCGCGTACCCCCGCCTCACGCCTCGCCCCTGCGGGTTTCGGCGGACGTGTCGATCATGTAAACGATGTGCTTGGAAACCTTCTTGACGATGTGCTCACCGTTCCTGGACAGCAGCAGGTGGATGAGCGGGTCGGAGTCCCTGTCGATGTCGGCCACCCGGTACCACAACTTCTCGGAATCCCCCGGAACACTGAGCGCGATCCGGTCGCCGACCCACAGGCTCTGCGCGAACACGAAGTCGGTCGCGGTACCAGCGGTCTCGTCCATCTCAGAACCCCATCTCGTCGGTGTTGTGCTCGGTGAGCACGTGGATGTCGTAGGCGGTGGCGGCCCCCGGGCCGGAGCAGGTCCAGGTGCATCCGGGGTAGCCGCACCGCACGTCGGGCTGGGCGCTCACGTGCCGCCCCCGATGCCGAGTTCGCGCTTACAGAGGGGGTGCGGCTTACGCACCGGCTCGGGCCCCAGGGGCAGCGGGCCACGCGTGTCCGCGCACTCCAGATCGGAGGCGCGGCACTCCATGCTCCGGCCCGGCCAGCCCGACTCTCCCGGCGCGTCGATCACCGACATCAGCGGCCGGACGGTCACCGAATGGCGGTCGGACTGCGACGTCGGGCCGGGGGTGAAGAACTCCCGGAGGAGCGGGACCCGCTGCACGAGCCCGCGCTCCCACTTGAGCACTTCCGGGTGCCACCAGGCGGCGTCATCCGCCCGGCGCAATTCCCGGTCTACCCGCTCCAGCGCGCTCCGCGCGGCCTCCATGACGGCGCCGCCCAGCTTGTCGTTCGGCCCCTTGGTCACTGCGGCCTCCCGATCCCCAGCTCGCGCTCCAGTTCGGCGATCCGCTTCTCCTGCTCGCGGATGCGCCTGTCCTTCTCCCGGGGGTCGTGCTCGACCGCCGTCTTCTCCACCGCGCCGCCGAAGGCGCGGACGGGCAGCACCACGGGCCAGAAGAAGAGGGTCGCCGTGGTGTCCTCCTTCACGCGCGCCAGGACGTACTTCTCCTTGGTGTACTCCTTGCGCGCGGCCGCCCACGCACGGGGCAGGTCGCGCCTGGCCAGGTACCAGCCGATGGAGAAGTAGGCCGCCAGGTAGACGAGCACACCCACCAGGACGTGGACCACGGTCACCGGTCCCACCGCCCCAGCAGCGCGGAGACGAAGACGCCGATGAAGACGCCGCAGGCCAGCGTGCTGAGCACAAGGCCGACGAGTTCGGTGCTCATCCGCCGTCCCCCTCCTTCTGCACGGCGATCCGGAGCACGTCGGCGAGCGGCACGGTCACCGACGCGGGCGTCAGCACGATGTCACTGCTGGCGGCGTAAGCGTCGATGTCGACGCCGTCGACCACGGCCGCCCGGATGGGGTTGTGGATGGTGCCCACCTCGTACACCTCGATGTCGTGGTGCCCGGCCAGAGCGGGCAGCAGGTAGCGGCGGACCAGGGCGGCGAGCGGGTACCCCACGGCGGCGGCATCGACGCCGTGGGCGTCGCAGTAGTCGAACCACGCATCAGGGGCGTCGCCGTCGTTGAAGCCCCACTTCGACAGCAGGCCGCTGGAATGCAGGGTGACGGCTTCGTCGCTGCTCACTGCTCCTCCTCCGGCCCCGCGATGGCGATCTCCTCGATGCGCGCGGCGGCCGCGTAGTGGCCGTACTCGCACAGCAGGTCCGCCGCACGGCGGCGGAACTCCCGCACCGCCTTCTCCCGGATCGCGTGGCGGTCCCGCGCGAAGTGGTCCTCCCAGTAGTCCTTGACGGCCTTGTAGGCGGCCAGCACACGCGCCTCGTGCCGCAGGGAGTTCGCGGTCAGGCGCTCGGGATTGGGGACCGAGGACGGGTCGGCGGCGTGGATGGCGGTCCACAGGTCCGCCCACAGCTTGCCGTCGGTGAAGTCATCGGTGACCTCGTGGGCCCCGCCGTCGCGGAACATCAGCTCGGGGGCGTTCTCTTCGAGAACGCAGGACCCGACCACCCACGCCCCGCCACCGGCATCGACCCAGTCGCGCAGCGGTACGGTCTGATCGGCCACGCGTACGTAGCGCTCCTCGGACGGGGTTTCCGTGCCGGGGCAGACGAACCCGTTCCAGCCCCGCAGGTAGCCGTGCCGGGGATGCGGCTCATCGCGCCCGCAGGGCGCGGTGCGCTGCTCCGCGTCCTCTTCGGAGAGGGAGACACCGCTGATCCACTGGTCGAGCGTAACCCTGCGCCCGCCGCCGAGGTCCATCATGACCGGCTCACGCTCCTCCTGCGGCTCGGGGTAGTCGGCGCGGTAAGCGGCGAGCACCGCGTGGACGTGCGCGGCGTCGACCAGGTCGCGCGCTTCACTGGCGCTGTAGTCGGGGAGGTCACTTCCTTCGAGCAGGCGCATCGCGGCCTGGTAGTGCTCCTCGGCGTTCACCGCTCCCCCTCCCGGCACTCGTGCCGCAGGGCGGCGAGGACGAGCTTGTTCAGGCTGTCGTTCGGCTCGATGGAGCACACGGCGTGGCCGGAGTCGTCATAGGGGTACGGGATGTGGTGCAGCGCGTAGTCGTAGCGGTCGTCGCCGTTGACGTAGAAGTGGTCGATCACCCGGTGCAGGTCGTCGGCCAACTCGTCGGACAGCTTGTTGTACTGCCGGTCCTGCTCCTGGATCAGCTGGTCGGCGGCGGCCAGCTCCCGCCGCAGGTCCGCGTTCTGCGCCCGCAGCTGGTCCAGGCGGTCCTTCGTGTGGTCGCACCGGCAGGTGCAGACGACCAGCTTCTCGTGGGCGCCGCAGTCACACATCGATTCCTCCAGAGCACGATCCGTTGACGGGGTCGTCTTCACAGGGGGACCCGTGCCCCTTGTGGAGCAGGCCGTCGGCCGACTCCAGCAGCAGCCGGTAGCCGGAGCGGCGCGCCTTGCCGTCGGTGTGCAGGCTCTTCAGCACCACCCACCGGCCCCGCTTGGGGCCGAACACGTTCTCGACCCAGGCGCTGGGCCGCAGGTTGCCCCGGTATCCCAGCGGATCGACGTGGCAGACGCGCACCAGCCTCTGACTCCGGCAGTTCTCGTAGACCTGTCCCTCCTTGATCACCACTGCTCCCGCCCCGCCTTCCGCTTCCTCAGCCACTCCCGGGCGCAGCGCACGGCCGTGGCCTGCGTCGGGGTGTAGTCCTCGGCGGACTCCCCAGCGCGCTCCAGCAGCTGCTCCACCACCCAGGCCAGGTCGGACTCCTTGGCGGGGTCGGGGGCGCGCCGGGGGCGATACACCAGCTCCGCGCAGTAGAACGCGAAATTCAGGGCGTAATCGGCGTGGCCCTCGGCCTGGCGCTCGACGCGGGCGATCTCGTCCGCCTCCACCAGGGGGCGGGCGTGCTCGCCGCGCTCGGCGTTGACGTGATCGAGCATGAGGCCGCGCTCGTACAGCACCCACTCGGGCACCACCGCGCCGCCGTTGCAGGGGTCGGGGACCAGGTCGGGCCGCTCGTCGCGGTGGGCGGCGGCCCACTCCAGGACGCCGTACATCCGGTCCCGCAGGTCCAGCAGTTCTCTCAGGTGGGGCATGGGGGAACCTCCTGTTCAGGCTTCGTCGTCAAGCACGTACTGGACGGTGGCGCCCGGGGCCTCGTCGGCGGGGCTGGTCGGCATCTGCTCGATGGCGGCGTACACCGGGTCGAACATCATCGCGAGCGGGTTGTGGTCCAGCATCATGTCGCGGATGCGGCGGCGCATCTCCCCGGCACCGCGCCGGTAGGCGGCCTCCTCGGTGTCGGAGGGGGACTCGGTGGTGAAGACCTCGCCGCCGTGGCAGCGGGCCACGCTGCACGGCCACAGGATGGGCGCACGCTCCCCGGAGCAGACCGAGCACACCCACTGCGGGTCGCGCTCGTAGGGGACCCAGGCGGGGATGTGGTAGGCCGGGGGCAGCTTCCTGCGCTCGGCGGGGGTCATGTCGGCCAGCTCCTCGTAGCCGGGCTGGCCGGGCGCCTCGATGAGGCGGGCTCGCGGGTCCATGGGGGAACCTCCTGTTCAGACGGTCTTGTCTTCGTAGCCTTCGGCGCCGCAGCGGCGGCACTCGCCCTGCCACGACTCCTCGTCGTCGTGGATGGTCGCGTAGTCGTGCTCGGGCCAGACCTCGTCGTCGGCGTCGATGCACTCGTACTCGTCGCCGGTCCCATCGGCCACGGGTTCGTAGGTGTCCTCGAAGATGTCGGGCCTGCAGGGGTACAGCTCACCCTGGACGCCCCGGATGATCCAGTCGCCGACGGAGGCGGTCATGGTGCCCTCGAGGGTGTAGATGTAGACGCCCTCGTGCATGCCGCGCCCCGGGCCGGGAAGCAGCCCCTGCTCGGCCTTGGCCTGAGCGCCCATGAACTGCTTGACCTCGTCCAGGTTGTCGCCGGTGTAGCGGACGGCCTCGACCTCGACGGGCTTCTTGCGGTACTTGGACATGGTCACTTCCTCCCGGTGGCCTTGTCGGTCAGCAGACCGGCCAGGACCAGCGCCTCGCCCGGCTGCATCGTGAACAGGAAGTGGGAACCGTCGGCGACCTCGGGCTCCACCCGCAGGTGGATGCGGCCGTCACCGGTCCGCTCGACCTTGATCCTGGCGCTGTCGCTGCTGTACTTCCTGGGCGTCTTCACGACTCCTCCTCCTCCGTCTCGATGAGGTACTTGGCGGCTCCCCGGAACCCCCGCGCGGCCGCCAGGGTCGCGGCGACGGCGAGGGCGGTGGTGTAGGCGATCGTCGGCACGGAGGACCACCAGTGGTGGTGGGCGGTGCCGACGACGACCATGAGCGCCCAGGCGTCCACGAGGACGCGGAGCACGACCACCGCGACGAGGGCCGGAATCTGGCGCCACTCCGCCGTACGCTTCTTCACGACTCCCCCACCTCGATGACGGCGCCGGAGGCGGCCTCGTACAGGAAGTCCGCCACCTTCCGCGCGGCCTCGGGGTGCAGGGCGAACAGGATGTCGGCCGACCAGACGGGCTCGCCGCCGCCGCTGGTGCCGGAAGGCGTGCGCAGGCGCAGGTTGACGTGGCCGTCCTCGTGGTCGTAGACCGTGAGGCACGTCCCCTCGTAGTCCTTCAGCCCGTACTTCTTCATGGAGTCTCCTCGGTGGGGGTGTGTAACGTTTCCTATCTTACCACACGCGCGCGCGTGGGCGGGAAATTTTTCGGTTTCCCGTGGAACCGGAGGCCGATCACGTGGAGGCAGAGGTCACGTTCGCGGGGGTGCTACCACCCATCCTCCCAGGCATAACTCTTCGTATTGGTTTTGTCACCCCACCCCCCGTGGTTTTCAGCGCCGAGCCAGCGCGGCCCCCGCGTGCCGACTAGCACACGACCGCTGGCTTGGCCTCACTCTTCGGCTACATCCTTGTCACCGCATAGCTACATCCCTGCCATGCACGCACCCCTACCTACCCATGGGTAACTATGCCTATATGTACCAACCTATGTACCGAATGTAGGGAACGGTAGCGCTAGAGCGAACCACCCCATACCCACCCGTACTCCACGTATCGGACATCAGACATCTGATAGCTCTGCACGCAGCGTGACTGTGTGACCTACGTCACTAGACCACTGAACCTCACCCTTACTTCAGCTCAGGCTAGCCTTCCCTCAGTAGCTATGAGTAGTTGTCGTAAGCGAAGAGTTAGATCGATGGCCATCGATGGGCCAGTAGAGCGAAGTCTCGACGTGTTTCACCCCCCTGTCTCCCTCCCCGAAAAAGATCATTTACCCTCTCTGTAACCAACAACTACAATCAGTTACTACTCATCGACACACCCCCCTTACATAGCTCAAGACTTCGCTCTCCCGGCCCACAACGCTCTGACCAGGCAAAACAGTAGTTACCAATCCGTGATGTACCCACTGCCAACATCTAGACCACTGCCTCAACCACGCCTGACTACCACCCATTCATCCCACTTCATCCCCTTTGTCCGTTCCGTCCCCTTCGCTCTCCCGGCCCATATACCATCTGACCTGCAACAACACCCCTCCCTCCCCCTCCCTATCTCATAGCTACTCCCCAGTAACCACCCTCTAGACATCCCATCACCCCACCCATCCTCACTCTGTCCGTATTCAACTACACCCCATAGAAACCGGACATCAGTACCCATACCTGCCCATATCCCCGAACCCCTTCCCGATCATCGTCACCGTGCGTGTGCTTCCTCCCTCCCAGCCCACGTGCCCACCCCCTCTGACCTGCACAGTTGACAAAGAACCGGCCACTCATGCAGAGTTTGGCCTAGCAACACCGCAGCACCCGCCCCGCAACCAGGGGCGGCGCACCACCCCCGGTGCCTCTCAGTGGGCATGAACCGGGGTCGGCACGGCCACAACTCCACAGCGGCGCACAGCACGAAGAACATGAAGCCTTACTCAGCGCTTCGCGGATCTGGGCAGATCAGCACCAGGAAGTTCCGGCGAACGGCGACGATCCGGCCCCTCAGGGGCCAACCGCCCGCCCCCTGGTGGAAGTACCGCCCCCGCACCGCCGACAGGCACACGTGCAGCACACGCGCCGCTATGAGGATGCAGGCACGGCCTCTCAACTCCACAGCGCGCACCATGAGGACGACACCGGCGCTAGGCGCCCCGGATGGATGTGTAGCTTTCGGCGGGTATCCGCCGTCTGATTCTCCGCAGACTCGTTCCGAACTCTGCCAGCGCAGGTTGTTTCGTCACGGCCGCAGGCCGTGCCGCGAGCCTCCGCGTTAGGGCGCAGACGAACCCGGTGAGATCCCATGGCGTGCGTGTACCCACCGAACGAGCGCGACCCCAGCGCGACCGGCGGTGCGAGTACCTGCAACCGGGTGTGGAACCCCGGTATTGACAACGACATGATCGAACTGTGATCGGACACGGCACCGTCCGGTCCCCGTAGGTCCCCTGCGAGCGGATACCCGCTGAGGTCAGGGCAATTACGGGGGTCACCGGGTAGCGGCGCTCCCCCGAACGAGCGAGATCCGTACATAGTGGTAACGCGAAAAGCCTTACACCGAACGGCATGAGGTGCGCTCGCTGCTGCCGATACTGAGTATCCGCAGGTCGAGCGCCCCCGTAAGACCGTGGAACGCCCGAGCACGACGGGGCGCGGCCGACCGGGCGGGGTGTGCTGGTGGCGGAGTCGATACCGACCACCGGCGCCCACCCCGCGCCTGCGCCGCACCTGCGCTGCGCACGACGGGAAAGGGCGTTCTGGGTGAAGGCATGGAGTCCGAGGGCGAATGGGGCGCTTCCCTCGCACACCCCTTGCGGGTGCGCGGCACGGGTACGGGTGACCGGGTCACCAGCGTCCGAAGCCCCGGGCGGACACGTGTTCCAGGTGCGCAGACGCGCGGCACGGCCGGAATGAGACCTTCCGGCCACGACCGCGCGACGGCTCGCTTGGCGGGTCTGATGCGACCGCCGCACCTGGCACGTGCCCTGCCCAGTACCACATGTCCAAGGTGTGGTGCGGGTTGGGTGCGTGGAAGCACACGGAGAGGACACCACCGGTGACGCTGATCTACGACAAGAAGTTCCGGACGGACTTCGAGCGCTGGGAGCTGGCGCCGAAGGCGTGGGGCAAGCCCACGCGGATGCGCTACTTCGCCGACGTCTACGCCGACGCCAGTGAGAACCTGTTGGTCACGTGGGAGCAGCGCGCGCACATCGTCGCGCTGCTCGGTATCGAGCACCTGCCCGTGGAGAACGGGCGCGGGCTGAACGTCATCGTGACCGACATCGCGAAGGTCGCAGACACGGTCGCTGATCTCTTCGACCTGCTGCGCGAACTGGGCTACGAGCCGATGATGTGATCGGAGCATGGCGCAGGGCCCCTAGAGGACCCTGCGCCGTGTGCTGGACACATGCACCAACGGGAGGGAAGCACTGATGGCTGTCTACGTATTCCCCGGTGAGGGGCGCTTGCGCGTCGAGCGGTACGGCCAGGACGGCGGACCTGAGCGCCACGTCTACCGCCTCGCCTTCATGGCGGAGGACCCCGGGCGCTTCGGCGGGCGCGTGCTGCGGAGCCGGATCACGGTCCCCTGGCAGCCCGACCCGCGCACACATGAGAACCGCGTCGTCGCCGACGCGCTCGCGGCGGTCGAACACGGGATCTCCGGTGCCGACGACGACCCCACGGGGACGGTCCTGGGCCTGTACGCCGACGACATCGCCGCTGGGGCCGACGACGCCGCGCGCTACCGCGAGGGCGGGCGGGCGTCCTACTACGCCACCGTCCCCGGGACGCTGTTCGAAGACGGGATCACCACCTACCCCGCCAAGGCCTACGTGGTGGT
>Ga0196970_1000366_pt1 | contig 56632 bp, 56 predicted proteins | sample S1v_513CmetaG_FD_148672 | JGI IMG/M metagenome (GOLD analysis project Ga0196970, IMG submission 148672) | Soil microbial communities from Anza Borrego desert, Southern California, United States - S1+v_5-13C | ecosystem: Environmental > Terrestrial > Soil > Desert | place: USA: California...
CCAGCCGCCAGATGCTGCACGAGATCGGCCGCGAGCCGACCCCGGAGGAGCTGGCGGAACGGCTGATGATGCCGCTGGAGAAGGTGCGCAAGGTCCTGAAGATCGCCAAGGAGCCGATCTCCCTCGAGACGCCGATCGGCGACGAGGAGGATTCGCACCTCGGCGACTTCATCGAGGACAAGAACGCGGTGCTGCCGCTCGACGCCGCCATCCAGGCGAACCTGCGCGAGACGACGACCCGTGTCCTGGCCTCGCTGACGCCGCGTGAGGAGCGGGTCCTGCGCATGCGCTTCGGCATCGGCATGAACACCGACCACACGCTGGAAGAGGTCGGCCAGCAGTTCAACGTGACGCGCGAGCGCATCCGCCAGATCGAGGCGAAGGCGCTGCGCAAGCTGAAGCACCCCTCGCGGTCGCGCAAGCTGCGCAGCTTCCTGGACACCTGATCCGGGCGGATTGCAGCAACGACGGAGCCCCTTCCCGGCAACGGGAGGGGCTTTTCGTTTGCGGGTCCGCATCGGTTGTGGAAGCACTTGGGTTGTGGAAGCACTTGCGTCCCGCACGTTTTGCCGCCACATTCAGCGCCCCGTGGGCCTGTAGTTCAGCGGTTAGAACGCGCCGCTCATAACGGTGTTGTCGTCGGTTCGAATCCGGCCGGGCCCACCACCTCCTCTCAGAAGCCTTGATCCGTCTGGATCCATCCAAAACGCTGTGGATTTCCCGTGTGGACACCCAGCGGCGGCTTCGTTCCGGTCTTCGCCCTGTAAAGCCAAGCCCGTGAACCTTTTGTTGCGATGCGGCGCGCCGCTTGACCATGGCATCCGACATCGATAATCAAACAACCATCGAAATGATCGTGTCCTTCGATGGAGCCGGCGATGACGTCCGACAGGGTCTACAACGTGCTGTTCCTGTGCACCGGCAATTCGGCGCGCAGCATCATGGCGGAATGCCTGCTGCGGCGCTGGTCGAACGGGCGCTTCAACGCGTTCTCGGCCGGCAGCATGCCGCGCGGGCTGGTCGACCCGCATGTGCTTGAGTTGCTGAAGCGGATGCACCACGCCACGGAAGGATTGCGCAGCAAGCCGTGGGACGAGTTTGCCCGGCCCGACAGCCCGGCGTTGGATTTCGTCTTCACCGTCTGCGACAAGGCGGCCGGAGAAGCGTGCCCGGTGTGGCCGGGCCAGCCGATGACCGCGCACTGGGGCGTAGAGGATCCGGTGGGCTTCGTCGGGTCCGAGATTGAGCGCGCCCAGCGCTACCGCCAGACCTATTTCGAACTCGACAACCGCATCAAAATCTTCGCCAACCTGCGCCTCGAGAAGCTGGACCGGCTGAGCCTGAAGCGCCGACTCGACGAGATCGGCACCGTCCACCTGCCGGAAGCCGGCGCCGCCTGATATCGAAGGAGCCCCTCTGCCACGGGCAAGGGGAGAACGGCGTACGGACGAAGCCTTCAGGCGCCGTCCGTACGGCACGGGCCCGCGGTTCGGCGCGCCGTGTGTAACGTTCCGGCATTCACCTCCGTCCAACGGACATCGGGCGCGGATCGGCCGCGCCGGCGAACGGATGGAAGCGACGATGTCCCTGACGATGCTGGAAAAGGAACTGGTGGCCGTGGCGATTTCGGTGGCGGCGGGGTGCCGGCCCTGCACCACCTATCACCTGAAGGAAGTGCGGCGCGCCGGCGCCACCGACGCCGATATCGGGAAGGCGGTGGCCGGCGCCGTCTGCGTGCGCACCAGCGCCACCGACGGGATGCGCCGTCACGCGCTGGGCCTGGAGCCGGGGCAGGACGGGTGCGGCTGCGGCTCCACTGACCGATTGGCCGAGCTGGTCGCCATCGGCGCCTCGCTGGCCGTCAACTGCACCGCCAACCTCGACAAGCACCTCGCCGCCGCGCAGGGCGTGGGCGTGCCGCGGGAGCAGATCGACGAAGTCGTGGCCCTGGTCACGATGATCCGCTCCAAGGCCGTCGAGCACGCCGAGAAGCGCCTCGGCACCACGGCCGGGTCCGAGCCGGCGCCCGCCGCCTGCTGCGGCTGATCCAGACCCCACTCCCGGCCGGACCGAAAGGTCGGCGGCGTCCGCACCCCGTGTGCGGGCGCCGCTCGTGCTGTGTCCGGCCCCCTTCCCGAAACGGAGTCCCCCCTTGTCCGACCCCATCCTTCTCACCCGCGTCGAGGCCGGCGTCGCCACGCTGACGCTCAACCGGCCCGACGCCCACAACACCTTGTCCATCGCCCTGCTGACCGAGCTGGAGCGCGCGCTGGCGGCCGTCGCCGCCGATCCGGCGGTGCGTGTCGTGGTTCTGGCGGCCAATGGCCGCACCTTCTGCGCCGGGCACGACGTGAAGGAATTGCGCGCGCTCGACGGGCGCGAGGCGTTGGCGGCGCTGTTCGCACTGTGCTCCCGCGTCATGACCGGCATCGTGCGGTTGCCGCAGCCGGTGATCGCCAAGGTGCAGGGTGCGGCCGCCGCCGCCGGCTGCCAGCTGGTGGCGAGCTGCGACCTTGCCTACGCCGCCACGTCCGCCCGCTTCGCCACGCCGGGGATCAACCTTGGCCTGTTCTGTTCGACGCCCGGCGTGGCGCTGGCGCGCAGCGTCGGCCGCAAGGCGGCGCTGGAGATGCTGCTGTCCGGCGAACCCGTCGACGCCGCCGCGGCCGAGGCGCGGGGGCTGATCAACCGCGCGGTCGCGCCCGAACGATTGGACGCCGAAGTGGCGGCGATGGCGGCGCTCATCGCGTCGAAGTCGCCGCACGTGCTGGCGCTCGGCAAGGCGGCGTTCCACCGGCAGGTCGACATGGGCCTGGACGACGCCTACGCCTGTGCCGGCGAGGCGATGGTCGCCAACATGCTGGCGGCCGACGCGGCGGAGGGCTTCGACGCCTTCCTCACCAAGCGCGCGCCGGTGTGGAAGGGCCGCTGACGTTGGGTTTTCGCTTCGCTCAACCCAACCTACAGGCGCGTTCCTTGTAGGTTGGGTTGAGCGCCAGCGAAAACCCAACATTCCCTTATCCGCAGAACGCCGCGTTCGACAGCATCATGCCCATGGCCGGCGTCCGGTACAGGATCCAGGCCGTCACCAGCAGGGCGAGGCCGAGCCCCGCCCCGCCGACTTGCAGGAGCGCCGTCATGCCGGTGCCTTCGCCGGTTCGGCCACCGGAGCCACCGGCAGACGTATCGGTGCGTTCAGCAAGGCGGCGACCAGGCTCAGCGCGATGGCGAGCGCCCAGGCGCCGTCGTAGGAGCCGAGCCGGTCGTACAACACGCCGCCCAGCCAGCCACCCAGGAACGCGCCGAGCTGGTGGGCGAAGAACACTACGCCGCCCAGCGTCGCCATGTTGCGCACCCCGAACAGGTCGGCGATGGTGCCGTTGGTCAGCGGCACCGTGGACAGCCAGAACAACCCCATGGCGGCGCCGAAGGCATAGGCGCTTCCCGCGCTGACCGGCAGGAAGGCGAAGGCGGCGACGATCGCCGCACGGGCAAGGTAGAGCCAGGCGAGCAGCATCGGCTTGCGGTGGCGCCCGCCCCACAGCCCGGCATAGTAGGTGCCGGCGATGTTGAACAGGCCGATCAATGCCAGCACCGTCGACCCCACCTCTATCGGCAGGCCCTTGTCCGCCAGGAAGGCCGGCACGTGCGTGGCGATGAACACCACCTGGAAGCCGCAGACGAAGAAGCCGAGCGCCAGCAGCTGGAAGCCCCGGTGCGCCAGCGCCGTGCGGACCGCGGCACCCGCGGTCGCCTCGCTGGCCGGTGCCGCCCCGGTGTACGCGCCGCGCTCGGACAGCGGCCACGCCAGCGGCAGCATGACGGCGGTGAGGACCGACAGGGCAACCAGCGTGCCCGGCCAGCCCAGCAGGTCGATGCCGGCCAGCGTGCCGGGCAGCATGACGAACTGCCCGAAGGCCGCCCCGCCCATGGCGATGCCCATGGCGAGGCTGCGCTTCTCCGGTGCCGTCGCCCGCGTCACCGCGCCCAGCACCAGCGGGTAGGTGGTGCCGCTGAGGCCGAGCCCGACCAGCACGCCGGCCCCCAGCACGAAGACCGTCTGCCCCAGCGGTTGCGCCATGACCAGCAGGCCGAGGGCGTAGAGGACGGTGCCGGCGACGATCACCCGGCCGGCGCCGTAGCGATCGGCGGCCATGCCGGCAAAGGGTTGCGAGGCGCCCCAGACCAGGTTCTGCAGCGCGATGGCGAAGGCGAAGACCTCGCGTCCCCAGCCGGCGTCCATGGAGACGGGCTGAAGGAACAGGCCGAAGGCATGCCGCACGCCCAGCGAGATCGCCAGGATGGCCGAGGCGCAGACGAGCACCGCGAGCGGGCTGCGACGGGCGCCGGGCCGCGGCTTGACGGTCTCCGGTCCCGGCGTGAGCAGGGACTTGGGAACGGGCACGTCGAGGGGCTCGATGCTCATGGCGTGCTCCCGTCGCGCGGGGTGCAGGGTACGGCATCGCGGCCGAGGTCGAGCCGGCAGTGCCGGCCCAGGCGTTCACGCAGGGCCGCCCGTGCCCGGTGCAGCAGGACGCGCGCGTTGCCCTCGGCGATGCCCAGCGCCTCGGCCACGTCGGCGTGGCTGGCGCCGCCGATGTCATGCAGGGTGAGGACCTCGCGCTGGCGGTCCGGCAAAGCCATCAGGTGGTCGGCGATGCACGCCCCCATCTCGTCCCGCATCAGCGCCAGCACGACGTCGTCACCGTCGTCGGGGAGAGCCTCCAGCACGGTCGTGTCGGATTCCACCTCGGCACGGGTGCCGGGACGGCGGTAGTGATCGCGCAGCACGTTGAGCGCGATCGACGACAGCCAAGTGAGCGGCTTCGCACGGCCGGCGAACCCCGCCGGGGAAGCGATGGCCCGCAGCAGCGCCTCCTGCACCACGTCTTCGGCGAGGTCGGCGTTGCCGACGACGCGCAGGACGAAGCGGTGCAGGTCGGCACGGTGGGCGGCGAGATCCAGGGTGATGGCGGGAGCGGTCATTCCATGCTCCCCGCGGTTCGATGGGACATGCTGTCCTCCGTCAATCGGACGGGCCCGGCGGCCCTCTGTCCCTCATGGGACGGGCCGTGGGGCGGAAATGTTACGCGCCGGCCTGGCTGCCCGTGGGACGGCAGAGGGCGGCGCTCCAGAATCCAAGGGCGACGATCAGGGAGCCCGCCAGCGCCGCCAGCAGCACCGCGTCGTAGGAGCCGGCCGCCTGCCACAGGACCGCAGCCGCCAGCGGGGCGGCCGCCTTGGCGATGATGGAGGGCAAGGCGAGCGCGCCGTTGATGGCGCCATAGGCCTCGGGCGTCAGCATCTCCGGCACGGCGAGGCCGCGGACGATGGTCATCACGCCGTTGGCGGCGCCATAGACCACCGCGAACACCGCCAGCGACGCGAAGCCCGCCGGCAGGGCCAGGAGCAGCAGCAACGCCACCGGCAGGCCGAGCACGGTTATCGCCCCCACCGCGCGGATCGAGCGCCGGCTTGCCAGCAGCCACACCGCGACGCGGCCGGCGACCTGCGCCGGACCGACCACGGCGATGGCACCGACCACCGTCGCCGCGTCGTAGCCGCGCTCCAACAGCAGCGGGTAGAGGTGGAAGGTCAGGCCGGAGAAAACGCCGTAGTACACCGTGAAGGCGACCGCCAGCCCCCAGAACGCCGGCCGGCGCAATGCCCAGCCCACCGCCTGCCGCCCGGCCATCGGCGCCGCGGCCGGGGCGGGCGCGTCGGCGTCGATGGCCAGCCGGTTGGGCAGGGCCGCGAACAGCAGGGTCAACGCCGCCAGAGCCAACAGCGTGCCGCGCCATCCGGCGTGGTCGATCAGCAGTTGGATGAGCGGCACGAACACGGTGCTGGCGAAGCCGCCCCACAGGGTGAGCGCGGTGATGCCGGCGCGCGCGTCGGCGCCGTAGCGCTGCGCCACGACGGCGAAGGCCGGCTCGTACAGCGTCATCGCCTGCGCCAGGCCGATGCCGGCGAACAGCGGGTAGAGTGTCCACAGCCCACCGGCGAACGACCACGCGCACAGCAGCAGGGCGGCCAGGAGCGCCCCGCCGGCCATGACGGTGCGGCCCCGCCCCCGGTCGATGGCCGCCCCCACCGGATAGGCGGCGAGGCCGGCGACGACCAGTCCCAGCGTCGCCGCCCCGTACACCGCCGGCTTGCCGACGCCGAATTCCGCGGCCATCGGCCCGGCCAGCAGCGGGAAGCTGTAGTACAGCGTGCCCCAGGCGACGATCTGTCCGACGCCCAGGGCGGCGACGAACCGCCGCCGGCTCCAGCGTCGCCCCCAGCCCGGTCCGGGACGCGGCGCGGTGTCGGCGGCGGCGTCCATCAGGCAACCGTCGCGCAGCAGCCGGAAGGCTTTGCCGGCGCCGGGGCCGGCGTGCCGCAGCATCCGGCTGCCGTCGTCTCGCCTTCGGCAAGCAGAGCGTCGGTGCTGCACACGCCGGTTTCCGGCAGCACGAGGTGGACGTCGCGCGCCGCCGCATGGTCGCCGGCGATCTCCGCCATCACCGAGCGCACCTGCTCGTACCCCGTCGCCATCAGGAAGGTCGGGGCGCGGCCGTAGCTCTTGCCGCCGACGATGTAGAAGTTGGGTTCGGGGTGCGCCAGTTCCTCCACCCCATGCGGCGGAACGGTGCCGCAGGAGTGCAGGTTGGGGTCGATCAGGGGGGCCAGCTTCGGCGGCGCCTCCACCAGCGGATCCAGGTCGACCCGCAACTCACGTAGGATGGACAGGTCGGGACGCAGGCCGGTGGCGACCACCACGCGCTGCACCTCCACGAGATGGGGCTGCCCGCCCAGGCGCCCGACGATGCGCAGGCCGTCGGGGGCGGGCTCGATCCGCTCGGCGGCGTAGGGGCTGAGCAGTTCCAGCCGGCCTTCCTCGATGGCCTTGGTGGCGGCGACGCCCAGCGCGCCGCGCGCCGGCAATTGGTCGTTCAGGCCGCCGCCGAGCAGCCGCGCCAGCCGGTTGCGGCGCAGCGCCCACAGCACCCGCGTGCCCGGCGACTCGTCCTGCAATGCCAGCAGGTCGAGCACCACGTTCATCGCCGAATGCCCGGAGCCGACCACCAGGACCGTCGCCCCGGCGTAGGCCGCGCGCGCCGCGCCCTGCACGTCGGGGATGCCGTAGGCTATGCGGTCGGCGGCATCGCGCTCGCCGGGCACCGGCAGGCCGTCCACGCCCATCGGATTCGGCGTGAACCACGTGCCCGAGGCGTCGAGCACGGCCCGCGCCGCCGTCCGTTGCTCCACGCCGTCGCGGTCGCGCCAGCTCACCACGAGGGGGGCGGCGGCGCGGCCGGGCGTGGTGAGCTTGTCGAGGCCGGCGCGGGTGATTGCCTGCACCTCCGCGCCCAGGCGCAGGTGCGGCGCTATGGCGGGGTGCGCGGCCAGCGGCTCCAGATAGTCGCGGACGATCCCGCCGCCGGTGGGCAGGGCGTCGTCGTCGGGCGCCGTCCAGCCGGACTCCTCCAGAAGCGCACGGGCGGCGGCGTCGATGTTGTACCGCCAGGGCGTGAAGACGCGGACGTGCGCCCAGTCCCGCAGGGAGGCGCCGACGGCGGCGCCCCGCTCGAACAGGACGGGTGTCAGGCCGCGCCGCACGGCGTGCGCGGCGGCGGCGAGGCCAACGGGACCGGCACCGATGATGGCGACCGGGAGATCGGCGGGAAGATCGGAGATGGAGTGGTCGGACATTCTCAGGGGTCTCCTCACACCTTGGTTGTCGATGCCTCGATGGGCAATGCATAAAGCCAAAAAAAGGGGCTCAGGAACAGCAGCCGCCGGACGGCTGCTCCGTGACGCGCTTGCTGTCGACAAGGATGCCGGTGATTTCCATCCAGGCATCGACGGCGACCTTGAAGGCATCCCGGCCACGGTCGGTGAGCGTGTAGACCTTGCGCTCGCGGCCCGACACCACCTCGGCTTCCGAGGTGACGTAGCCGCCCTCCTCGAACTCGCGCAGGGCCGGATAGATGGTGCCCTCGGTCGGCGAGCAGCAGCCGTTGGTGGTGCGCTCCACGGCGCGGGCGATGTCGTAGCCGTGCATCGGCCGCTGGTGCAGGACGCTGAGGATGAAGAACTTCGACAGGCTCATCTTGATCGTGCCGTTCCAGTAGGCCCGGCTGGTCAGGTCCGGGGCGGGCTTGGAAACGGGACGGGGGCGTGAGGCTGCGGTGCTCATAGCGATCCTATATACCTTGGCGAACGATGCATCAAGGGGAAACAGCATGGTTTACGCGCATCAGAACGGCTTCCGGATCTCCTGCGCAATGTCGTAGCGGTTCACGCCCATGTCGCGCAGCATGCGGTCGTCGAGGCTGGCCAGTTCGTTGCGGACCCGGCGGCGCTCCATCAAGGCCTTTACCCTGGCGAGAGCAGCCGTGAGGACGGGCAGCGTGCTTACCAGCGTTTCCCAGAGTGCTTCGAGCGTGGTGGCTGGCGGGGCGCGGCGTAAATGGAGATGCTTGGTCATGGGGGACTCCGTTGCTGCCGCCTTACCCCTCGATGGGCAAGGCATGGCTCGACCATATACCTTGATGATCAATGCATCAAGGGGAAAAGGCCGCCGGCAGGCGGAACAAGCACCGGCACGACCGAACGTCCGGCATTCCTTGGAACAGATGGCAGGCCGCTCCAGCCGCCTACGTCTTCAGGAGGGGGGAAACGCGCGAGAAACTGTAACATGGCGTGCGTATGGTCGCGCGCATCGCAACCAGCCACGAACAGTTCCATGCACCGTCCGACAACCCAGGGCCGCCCGCTGCACTGCACCTGCTGCGGCCGGCCGTTCCATCGCCCCAGCCTCCGCGGCCCGGCGCCGCTCTACTGCTCCGACGATTGCCGAACGCAAATGCGTGTGCGGGCGCGCGTGTGGGGGAAGCGGGCGGATGTCGGGTTTCAACCCAACCTACGGAAACGTGCCGCGTAGGTCGGGTTGAGCGAACCGAAGACCCAACGACAGGATGTTACGGCGCGTCGAAGTCGATGACGACGCGTTCGGTCAGGGGGCGCGACTGGCAGGTGAGGACATAGCCGGCCTCGACCTCCCAGGGTTCCAGCGAATAGTTCTGCGCCATCTCCACCTTGCCCTCGACCACCTTGGCGCGGCAGGTGCAGCACACGCCGCTCTTGCACGAATAGGGCAGGTCGGCGCCGGCCCGGTGGGCCGCGTCCAGGATCACGTCGGTACCGTAGGGCAGGGCGAAGCGCCGCTGCTTGCCGTCCAGCACCACCGTCACGTCGCAGGCGTCCGTCGCGGCCTCTACGGGCTGGTGCTGCGGCACGGGGGCACGGCGGGTGGTGTCGATGCCGGTGGTGAACAGCTCGACGTGGATGCGGTCGGGCGGGGTGCCGTGCTCGACCAGGGTGGCGCGCACCGTCTCGATCATGCTCTGGGGGCCGCAGACGAAGACGGCATCGAGGTCCGCGGGATCGACCAGCGTGCGGCAGGCCTCCTCCACCAGATCCCTGTCGATGCGGCCGGAGAGCAGGCCGGACTCGTCCGGCTCGCGGCTCAGCACGTGGTGCAGGCTGAGGCGGGAGAGATAACGGTCCTTCAGGTCCTCCAGCTCCTCCCGGAAGATGATGGAGGGCACGGTGCGGTTGCCGTAGACCAGCACGAAACGGCTCTTCGGCTCGCGCGCCAGCACGGTCTTCAGGATCGACATGACCGGCGTGATGCCGCTGCCCGCCGCGAAGGCCAGGTAGGTGCGCGATGCGTCGGGATCGACAGGGACGGTGAAGCGGCCCATGGGCGTCATCACGTCCAGCGCGTCGCCGGGTTTCAGCGCTTCATTGGCCCAGGTGGAGAACAGGCCGCCGGGCACCTGCTTGATGGCCACGCGCAGCTCGCCATCGTCCACGCCCGAGCAGATGGAGTAGGAGCGCCGCACCTCCTCGCCCCCGATGTGCGTGCGCAGCGTCAGGTATTGGCCGTGCGCGTAGGTGTAGGCGTCTCGAAGATCGTCCGGGACGGCGAAGGCGATGGAGACGGTGTCGTCGGTCTCCCGCCGTACGTCGGTGACGGCGAGGGAATGGAATTTGGGTGTCATCGGGGCGCGGCTCTCAAATGCATTTGAAGGAATCGAAGGGTTCCAGGCAGGAGCGGCAGCGGTGCAGCGCCTTGCACGCGGTGGAGCCGAAGGCGCTGACCAGCTCCGTCTCGGTGGAGCCGCAGTGCGGGCAGGCGACCGTTTCGTCCGACGCCACCAGGGCACGCTTGCCGGCTCCGCGGGGCGGCGGGGCGATGCCGGATTCGGCCAGACGGGCGCGGCCTTCCTCGCTGATCCAGTCGGTGGTCCAGGGCGGGAAGACGGCCGTGCTCACCTCGGCATCGCGGAAGCCGGCCGCGTCGAGGGCGCGGGCGATCTCCAGCGTGATGATGCCGGTGGCCGGGCAACCGGAGTAGGTGGGCGACACGGCGACGCGCAGCCGTCCGCCGTCCGCCATCTCCACCGCACGGATCATGCCCAGGTCGACGACGCTGAGCACCGGGATCTCCGGGTCCATGACGGTGCGCAGCGCGTCCCACGCGGCGCGCACCGCCGGGCCGGCGCCCGGTTCCGGTCCCCAGACGGCCGGGTGGTCGGTCGCCGGATGCGCGGTCATGCCGTCACCACGTGGCGTTGGGGTAGGCGCGCTGCAGGTACTGCATCTCGGCCAGCAGGTAGCCGAGGTGCTCGCCGTGGCGGCCATTGCGCCCGCCGGTCTGGCCGACGACGGCGGGGCGCGGCGGCAGCGTGGCCTCCGCCAGCACGCCGTCCACGCGCGCCTCCCAAGTCGGGCGCAGGCTTTCCGGGTCGGGGACGATGCCGGCCGCTACCAGGGTGCGTTCCACGTCGTCGGCTTCGAACATCTCCGGCGTGAAGCGCCAGAGGCGGTCGAAGGCGTCGGCCATCTTCTGGCGGCTCACGTCGGTGCCGTCGCCCAGGCGCACGACCCATTCGGCGCTGTGGCGCAGGTGGTAGCGCTTCTCCTTCACCGCCTTGGCGGCGATGCCGGCGAGGGTGGCGTCGGTGGAGGCCGTCAGGCGCTCGTACAGCTCCAGCGCCCAGGCGTCGTGCAGGAACTGGCGGGCGATGGTGTGGCCGAAGTCGCGGTTGGGCTGCTCGACCAGCAGGTGGTTGCGGTAGTCGAAGACGTCGCGGTGGTAGGCGAGGCGATCCTCGTCGCGGCCCTTGCCTTCGACCTCTCCCGCATAGGTCAGCAGCATGCGGGCGTGGCCGACGAGGTCGAGCGCAAGGTTGGTCAGCGCCACGTCCTCCTCAAGCTCGGGCGCGTGGCCGCACCATTCGGAGAGGCGGTGGCCGAGCACGAGGCTGGTGTCGCCCAGGCGCAGCAGGTATTGGAACAGGGCGTCTTGCTGGGTCATGATTCGGCGCCCGGTCAGATGTTCTTCACGTCGTCGGGGATGTCGTAGAAGGTCGGGTGGCGGTAGACCTTGTCGTCGGCCGGCTCGAAGAAGGATTCCTTGTCGCCCGGCTCCGACGCCGCGATGGCCGCCGCCGGCACCACCCAGATGCTCACCCCTTCGCCACGCCGGGTGTAGACGTCGCGGGCGTTTTCCAGCGCCATGCGCGGGTCGGCGGCGTGCAGGCTGCCGACGTGCTTGTGGCTGAGGCCATTCTTGGGGCGGATGAACACCTCGAACAGCGGCCATTCGTTGCGGGCCATGGTCTCGTTTCCTCTTCTGCGTTTCTTCGTAGGTTGGGTTGAGCCGCAGGCGAAAACCCAACGTGTCCGCATGGCGGGGGATGTTGGGTTTTCGCTGGCGCTCAACCCAACCTACGGGGTTCGTTCGATCAGCCGGCTTTCTTCATCGCCCGCGCTTCGCGCTTCTTCGCGTGCGCCAGGGCCGCCTCACGCACCCAGGCACCCTCGTCCCAGGCGTCGCGGCGGGCTTCCAGGCGTTCGCGGTTGCAGGGGCCGTTGCCCTTCAGAACCTGTTCGAACTCGCTCCAGTCGATGGCGCCGAACTCGTAATGGCCGGTCTCGGCGTTGAAGCGCATCTCCGGGTCGGGGACGGTGAGGCCCAGGTACTCGGCCTGCGGCACCGTGGCGTCGACGAAGCGCTGGCGCAGCTCGTCGTTGGAGAAGCGCTTGATCTTCCACGCCATGTTCTGGGCGGAGTGGGCGGAGTGCTCGTCGTTGGGCCCGAACATCATCAGCGACGGCCACCACCAGCGGTTCAGCGCGTCCTGCGCCATGCGCTTCTGCTCGTCCGTGCCGCGGGCCAGCGTCAGCATGATCTCGTAGCCCTGGCGCTGGTGGAAGCTCTCCTCGCGGCAGATGCGCACCATGGCGCGGGCGTAGGGACCATAGGAGCAGCGGCAGAGCGGCACCTGGTTCATGATCGCCGCACCGTCCACCAGCCAGCCGATGGCGCCGATGTCGGCCCAGGTAAGCGTGGGATAGTTGAAGATGCTGGAATACTTGGCCTTGCCGCTGAGCAACTGCTGCACCAGTTCGTCGCGCGAGACGCCCAGCGTCTCGGCCGCGCTGTAGAGGTAGAGGCCGTGCCCGCCCTCGTCCTGCACCTTGGCCAGCAGGGCCACCTTGCGGCGCAGGCTGGGGGCGCGGGTGATCCAGTTGCCCTCCGGCAGCATGCCGACGATTTCCGAATGCGCGTGCTGGGAGATCTGGCGGACCAGCGTGCGGCGGTAGCCGTCCGGCATCCAGTCGCGCGGCTCGATCTTCTCCTCGGCGTCGACCCGCTCCTGGAACCGACGCTCCAGCTCACCCTTGTCCTGGGGCAGCGGTATCACGTCGCCTTCCGGCTTCTGGTCCAGGCCCTGCGTGTACATCCAGCGTCCCTCCCGCATTCCCGACTGCTTTGTTCGGCCATAGCCTGCGACAAAGTGACACGCCTTGCAACAGGCTTCTGCTGAAATTGTATCGCTTTCCCGCAGGTCAAGCCCGCAGCACCGCAGGTTGGGCCACGCGCTGCGCGGCCCGACACCCGTCACGATGGGAAGGAATGTGGGGCCGTCAGATGCCCTTGGTCAGGCCGCCGTCGGCGTCCACGGCGGCCCCCTGGAGGTAGCCGGCGCGGGGCGAGGCCAGGAAGCAGGCGAGGCGGCCGATCTCTTCGGGCGTGCCGAAGCGGCTGACGCCCAAAGTCTTCAACAGGGCGGCGGCCGCATCCTCGCGGGTGATGTCCTGCGCTTGCGCGGTCGAATCGAGGCGGCGGGTCAGGCGGTCGGTCGCGATGAAGCCGGGATTGATGGCGTTCACGCGCACGCCGTCGCGGGAACCCAGGTCCGACAGCGCCTTGGTGAAGCTGAGGAGCGCGGAGTTGACCGAACCGACGACCATGGCGTTGGGCATCGGCGTGCGTGAGGCGACGCCGATGATGGTGACCACCGCACCGCCGCTGGCGGCAAGATGCGGCCACGCGGCGCGGCACATGCGCACCGTGCCGTGGAACTTCAGCGCGAAGCCGTCCTGCCAGTCCACGTCGGTCAGCGCGAACAGATCGCCGTGCGTGGTGGCGCCGGCACTGTTGACCAGCACGTCGAGCCGGCCGAAGGCGGCCACGGCCCGGGCGACCACGTCGTCGGCCGCGCTGGCGTCGCGCAGGTCGGCGGCCAGCGGGAGGGAGCGGCGGCCGGTTTCGGCGGTGATGGCATCGGCCGTGCGGGCGGCGGTGTCGGCGTCGCGGCCGACCAGGATGGTGTCCGCGCCCTCGCGCGCCAGTTCCAGCGCAGTGGCGGCGCCGATGCCGCGGCTGCCGCCGGTGACCAGCGCGATCTTGCCCTCCAGGCCGAGGTCCATGGGACTACGCCGCCGCCGGATGCTTGCGGAAGACGGAGGACTGGCTGGCGATCTGATAGACGCGCTCGATGTGGTCGGCCAGAAGGGCACAGGCCTCGTCGGGCTTGCGGGCGACGACCAGCTCCATGATGCGCTTGTGGTCCTCGTGCACCTGCTGTGGCACCTGCACCTTGGGCAGGTAGAGGCGGCGGTAGCGGTCGGCTTGGTCGTACAGCAGCTCCTGGAAGCGCTCCAGCCAGGGGGAGTTGGCGCCGAGGTTGAGGGCGCGGTGGAACTCACGGTGGCGCTGCTCCCACTCCGCGCGCACGGCGGGGTCCTTGCCGGCCAGCCGCTCCTCGACGCGGGAGAGGCGGTAGTAGGCGGCGACGACGGCGGACTCGAACTCCTCGTCCGCGCGCTCGATGGCGGCGCGCAGGGCCGCGCACTCCACCAGCTTGCGCTGATTGGTGACGTCGCGCAGGTCTTCCAGCGACACCGGTGGGATGCGGAAGCCGCGGTTCTCCTCGCTGATGACGAAGCCTTCGGAGGTCAGGCGCGACAGCGCCTCGCGGATGGGGGTGGGGCCGATGTCGTAGCGGGCGCGCAACGCGTCGATGCGCAGCCAGCTGCCCGGCTCCAGCCCGCCGGACAGGATGTCCTCGCGCAGGGCGTGGTAGGCCTGCTGCACCAGGGTGCGGGCTTCCGGTTTCGACGGGTCTGCGGCCACGGGAGGGATCCTTCTGCTAGCCGTGCACAGGCAATATGGCACTTGCGGAAATGGTGGGCAAGATCATCGGCTTGGCATTGAATCATCGATTCTGGACGCGACGGCAGGCCAAGGCCCAGCGGAAGGGCACGTCGAGCACCTGCATGCCGGGTTCGACCTTCACGACGCAGGCGTACTCGCGCTTCAGGGCCGGGTCGCCGGGCAGGCGGTAGGTGGTGGCGCACTCCCCGCACGCCCCCACCCGGCAGCCGCACCCGGCGAGGTACGGCCGCCCCGCCTTGCGCAGCGCGTTCAGCAGCGTGATGCCGGCCGGCACCGCATGAGCGGCGCCGAGCACGGTGATGGGGATGAGGTCGTCGTCGGTGGTTTCGTGGGTCATGGGGATGGCCTGAATCTCCCTCCCTCGCCCCCGGCGGGGGAGGGAAGGGGCCCGCGAAGCGGGAAGGGTGGGGGCAACGGGCTTCGCGGCGGGCGGAGGTGCGACTGGCAGGGTAAGTGCGGATCAGGAAATCAGAGATTGAGAGATGAAGAGACAAAGTGAGGTTCGATTAGGCCGTGGCTTTGCGCGGAGCTGTTGCTGTCGCAAGATCTGCTGATCTCTCTGTCTCTTAGTCTCTGATTTCTTGATCCGCACTGATGCCGTCAGCCGATGCGCCGCTGATTCTCGGGAACACCTTGCCCCCACCCTCCCACCCTGCGGCTGGGTCCCTCCCTCCCCCGCCAGGGGCAGGGGAGGGGTTTACGCTTTAAAGAGGATCAATCGCCGGGACTTTCGCTTCCTCGCCCGCAGCGGCGGGTTCGAGCGGCACGGGCGGGGTGGCGTACTGGCCGAAGCTGGGGGGCAGCGGCTGGCCCCAGTAGACGCCGGGGCCGCGCTCCTCCTCGTTCCACGTCACCGGCTGGTAGTCGGGCGCGAAGACGAGATAGCCGCCGGAATACACCTCGATCCGGTTGCCGCCGGGCTCGTAGGCATAGAGGTAGAAGGCCTGGGAGAGGTTGTGGCGCGACGGCCCGGCCTCGATGTAGATGCCGTTCTCGCGGTAGAGGTCGGCAGCGCGCAGCACATCGTCGCGGTTGTCCACCCACATGCTGAAGTGGTGCAGCCGGCCGCTGCGCCCCTTGGCGGCGGCGTCCTTGACGTAGGCAATGTTGTGGTGAATGGGCGTCACGCTCATCCACGAGCCGATCTCGGTCTTGCCTTCGTTGAAGAGGACCTGCTCGCGCAGCTGGAAGCCCAGCGTATCGATCATGAACTCCCGGTTCTTCTCCACGTCGCCGCACAGGACGGCGAGGTGGTCGATGCGCTTGACGCCCACGCCGCGTCCGGTGAAGCGCGCCGGCTGGTTCTTCAGGGCAGAGCGCATCTCGTCCGGCGGCGCGTAGCGCTGCTGCTCGAAGAAGATCTCCATGGGGTGGCCGTCGGGATCCTCGAAGCGGAAGGTCTTGCCGAAGCCGAGGTCGCCGTCGCACCAGCCGCAGCCCAGGCCCTGCGCCTCGATCGCCGCGGCGCGGCGCTCCAGCGCCTGGGGGCTGACCACTCGCCAGCCGATGCGGGCGATGCCCGGCTGCTTCGCCGCCGTCAGCTTCAGCGAGTACGTCTGATAGTCGCCGTAGCAGCGCAGGTAGACCGAGTTGCCGGCGCGGTGCACCTCCTCCATCCCCAGCACATCGTGGAAGAACCACAGGCTCTCCTCCGGCTTGGGCGTCAGCAGCTCGACGTGGTCGAGGTGGGCGATGTCGAGGATCGGTTCGCGGGTGTCGGGCGCGGGCATGGGTGGGATTTCCTCCTGGAAGCGGACGCGCGCCTGTGCCGGCGCTTCTGTCGGTCCTTATGTCCGCACTCTAGGCGGGGTGATGCAGCGATGTCAAACCGAATCATCGATAATTCTGTGTTGCGCCGACGATCCGGGTCCGTTATCGTTTCCCGCATTGAGGGAGGACGGGGCGCCACAAGCCCCGCGAAGGAACCACAAACGGGAAAACCGCATGTCCGCCGGACTGATCGCCACCGCCGTCGTCGCGCACACGCCGCGCATCGGCATCGAGGAGAACGCGCCGCCCTTCCAGCACGGCCTGATCCGCGGCCTGCGCGAACTGGGGCGCGACCTGCGCGCCATGAAGCCGGACCTGTTCGTCCTGCAGTCCGCGCACTGGGTGTCCACCTTCAACTGGTACGTCACCGCGCACGCCGTGCACGAGGGCGTGTGCATCGCCGACGAGGCACCCGACCTGATCCCCGGCGTGCCCTATCGCCGGGCCGGCGACCCGGAGTTCGCGCGGGCGCTGGCCGCCGCCATGCGGGACGGCGGCATCCCCGGCAACGCCACCGACAGCGAACACCTGACCTGGGACTATGCGTCCTATGTGCCGCTGAAGTACCTGGACCCGGCGGCCGAGGTGCCGGCGGTGATGCTGCCCACCGTCATCTGCTCCGACCTTACCGAGAACCGCCGGGTGGCGCGCATGGTGCACCAGACCGCCCGGGCGCTGGGCAAGCGCGTCGTCTACCTGTCCAGCTGTGCCCTGTCGCACGCGGTGGAGCGCGGGCCGGAGCGCTGGCCGACGCCGGAGCGCATCGACATGGACCGCCGCTTCATCGAACTGGCCACGGCCGGACAGGTGCGGGAGCTGCTGGACTGGAGCCCCGTCTACTGCCGCGCTGCCGTGGCGGAGATGGGCGGGCGGACGATCAGCGGCATGCTGGGCGCGGCCGAGGTTCTGGCCCTGGAACACGGCGCCGTCACCGGGCGCCAGTACGGCGACTACGCCCAAAGCTCCGGCAGCGGCAACGCCAACATCTGCCTGACCCCCGCCGCCTGACGCGGGATTTGAAAAAGACGGGAGAGCGACGTGAGCACCAAGGAAGAGTACGAAAAGATCTACACCGACCTCATCGGCTTCGTGCCGCCGCGCATCCAGCAGCGCATCCGCGCCGGGCTGGAGTGCGATCCGGAGTTGCTCGACATGGTCGAGAAGATCCGCGAGAAGGCCATGTACCCGGCGGACATGGACGTCAAGGTGGCGCAGATGATCCTGTTCGGCATCCTGCTGTCGCACGTGGCGCCGGCCGCCGAATACCACGGCCGCGCCGCCATGCGGGCCGGTGCGACCAAGAAGGAGCTGCACGACGTGGCGGGCCTCGCCTTCCTGTTCCGCGGTCTGCCGGCGTTCAATCTGGCCGGCGAGATCCTGAACAAGATCTACGACGAGCAGGCCGCCGCCGCTCCGGCCGCCGCAGAATAACGCCGGACCGATAACGACAAAGCCAATCCGGGGGCCGGCCAGCGCGCCGGTCCGCCAACGCTCCTGTGGGAGGAGATGTCCATGACCAGCACGCGCTTCGTGGGTGCCCTGGCCGGCGCCCTGCTCGTGGCCACCGCCGCGCAGGCCGCCGACCCTGTCAAGATCGGCCTGATCCTGCCGTTCTCCGGCCCCTTCGCCGATTACGGCCGGCAGATCGACAACGGCATCCAGCTGTACCTGAAGCAGAACGGCGACACGGTGGCCGGCCGCAAGATCGAGCTGATCCGCAAGGACTCCACCGGTCCCGCCCCGGACATCGTCAAGCGCCTCGCGCAGGAGCTGGTGGTGCGCGACAAGGTCGAGCTGCTGGCCGGCTTCGGCTTCACGCCCAACGCCTTCGTCGGCGCGCAGATCGCCACCGACGCCAAGAAGCCGATGGTCGTGATGAACGCGGCGACGTCCAGCATCACGACCAAGTCGCCGTACGTCGTGCGCTTCTCCTTCACGCAGGCACAGATCAACGAGCCGTTCGGCGCCTGGGCGGCGCGCACCGGCGTGCAGTCGGTCTACACCATCGTCTCCGACTACGGCCCCGGACACGACGCCGAGGCCGCCTTCAAGAAGGGCTTCACCGCGGCCGGCGGCAAGGTGGCCGGCGAGGTGCGCGTGCCGCTGAAGAGCCCGGAGTTCTCCGCCTACATCCAGAAGGTGAAGGACACCAAGCCGGAGGCGGTCTTCGTCTTCCTGCCGGCAGGCGAGCAGGGCAATGCCTTCGTCAAGACGTGGCGGGAATACGGCCTGCCGCAGGCCGGCGTGAAGCTGCTGGCGGCCGGCGACCTGACCGACGACGGGCTGATCGAATCGCTGGGCGACGCGGCGCTGGGGCTGATCACCAGCTTTCACTATTCCTATGCGCATGACTCGGCGGCGAACAAGGCCTACACGGCGGCCTACGAGCAGGCGTTCCCGCAGGTGCGGCCGAACTTCATGTCGGTGGCCGGCTACGACGGCATGGCGGCCATCGCCGCCGCCATCAAGGCGCAGGACGGCAAGGTCGACCCGGACAAGACGGTCGAGCTCTTGAAGAACACGAAGCTGGAAAGCCCGCGCGGGCCGATCGCCATCGACCCCGAGACCCGCGACATCGTGCAGACCGTCTACATCCGCAAGGTCGAGCGGGTGGGCGGCAAGCTGGTGAACGTCGAGTTCGACAAGATCGAGCAGGTCAAGGACCCCGGTAAGTGATCCGGGCCCGCGGGCTTCGTAGGTTGGGTTGAGCGCCAGCGAAAACCCAACGGCCTTCGCAACGCGACGACGTTGGGTTTTCGGCTCCGCCTCAACCCAACCTACGACCGACCGCGACGTACAAAGGGAAGGCTGACCCATGTTGGAGAGCGTTCTGGGCGTCCTGTTCAACGGTGTCGCCTATGGGGTGTTGCTGTTCCTGATGGCCGGCGGGCTGTCGGTGACCATGGGCATGATGGGGTTCGTGAACCTCGCCCACGGCGCCTTCGCCATGCTGGGCGGCTATCTGGCGGTGACGCTGATGGGGGCGGCGGGCTGGCCGTTCCTGGCCACGTTGCCCGTCGCCTTCGCCGCCACCGCCGCCGTCAGCGTGGTGGCGGAGCGCACGCTCTACCGTCGCCTGTACCGGGCGGGGGAGCTGGACCAGGTGCTGTTCACCATCGGGCTCGTCTTCATGTCGGTGGCCGGCGCCACCTTCGTGTGGGGGCCGTCGCAGCAGCCGGTGCAGATGCCGCCGTACCTGTCGGGGCAGGTGTCCCTGTTCGGGTTCGAGGCCAGCGCCTACCGCCTGTTCCTGATTGTCGTCAGCGGCATCGTCACCGCCGCACTGGTCTTCGGGCTGGAGCACACGCGCTTCGGCGCCCAGGTGCGCGCCGCGGTGGACAACCGGCGCATGGCCTACGGGCTGGGCATCGACGTGAACCTCGTGTTCTCCGCCACTTTCGCGGTGGGCAGCGGGCTGGCCGGGCTGGGCGGCGCCTTGGGCATCAACCTGATCGGCCTCGATCCGGCGTTTCCGGTGAAAAACATGGTGTACTTCCTGCTGGTCGTGTCGGTGGGCGGGCTGGGGTCCATCAAGGGCACGCTGGTGGCGGCGCTGCTGCTGGGCATCTGCGACACGGCGGGCAAGTACTACGTGCCGGAAGCCGGCGCCTTCACGCTGTACGCCGTCATGGTCGGCGTCCTGCTGTGGCGCCCGGCCGGCCTCTTCGGACGGAGGTAGTCCCGTGACCGCCACAACCGACAACGACCAACCGGCGGGAGCCAAGGCCATGGTCCCCTTCGTGCGCTCCGGGAATCCGGTCCTCTCCGTCCTGGACAAGGGCCGCTGGCGGGCGCCGGAGATCGCCTTCTGGGCCTTCACGGTGGCGGTGTTCTTTCTGTTTCCCGACCATCTGATGCTGGGCGCCCAGGTGCTGATCACCGGGCTGTTCGCGCTGTCGCTCGACCTGCTGGTCGGCTACACGGGGCTGGTCTCGCTGGGGCACGCGGCGTTCTTCGGCGTCGGCGCCTATGCCGCCGGCCTGCTGGCGCAGGCGGGGTGGGGGGAACCGTTCAGTGGGCTCGCCCTGGCGGCGGCGGCGGCGGCGGTCGTCGGCTACGCCAGCAGCCACCTGATCGTGCGGGTTCACGGCATCGCCATGCTGATGATCACCATGGGCGTCACCATCCTGCTGCACGAACTGGCGAACCGCCTATCGTGGATCACCGGCGGCGACGATGGGCTGCAGGGCGTCACCATGGCGCCGGTGCTGGGCCTGTTCGGCTTCGACCTGTTCGGGCGCACCGCCTACCTCTACGCGCTGGGCGTGGTGTTCGCCATGTTCTGTCTGGCGCGGGGGCTGGTGAATTCGCCCTTCGGGCTCAGTTTGCGCGGCATCCGCGAGAACGGGCGGCGCATGCCGGCCATCGGGTCGCCCATGCGCAGCCGCATCCGCACCGTCTACACCATGTCCGCCGCGCTGGCCGGCGTGGCGGGGGCGCTGCTGGCGCAGACCACCGAATTCGTTTCGCTGGAGGTGCTGAGCTTCCAGCGTTCGGCCGAGGTGCTGATCATTCTGATCCTGGGCGGCACCGGGCGGCTGTACGGCGCGCTCATTGGTGCTGCCGTCTTCATGGTGGGGCGCGACCTGCTGGCCTCTGCCAACCCGCAATACTGGTTCTTCTGGCTCGGCCTCATGCTGGTGCTGGTGGTGATGTTCGCCCGTGGCGGCATTCTCGGAGGGCTGGAGAACCTGCTTCGCTTCGTTCAGCGCCGGAGGAACGCCCGATGAGCACGGCAGCGTTGGCCACCGAGGGCCTGTTCATGAACTTCGGATCGCTGGCGGTGACCCGCAACGTCAGCTTCCGCCTTCCCGTCAGCGCGCGGCACGCGCTGATCGGCCCGAACGGGGCGGGCAAGACGACCTTCATCAACCTGCTGACCGGCGTCTACAAGCCCAGCGCCGGCCGCGTCCTGCTGGGCGGCGCCGACGTGACGGCCACGGCGGCCGACCAGCGCGTCAAGCGCGGGCTGTCGCGCACCTTTCAGATCAACACCCTGTTCCCCGACCTCACGCCACTGGAGGCCGTCACCCTGGCGGTGTGCGAGCGGCGCGGCCTGGGCGGTGCGTGGCACTTCGGCCTGAAGCGCTGCCGCGCGCAGGTGGAGGAGGCCTACACGCTGCTGGAGCGGCTGGGCCTGGGCAGCGACGCCACCCGGCGCACGCGCGAACTGGCCTACGGCCGCCAGCGCCTCGTCGAGATCGCGCTGGCGCTGGCCGCCGAGCCCAGGGTGCTGCTGCTGGACGAGCCGGCGGCCGGCGTGCCGGCGCGCGAGAGTGCGGAGCTGTTCGAGGTGATCTCGGCCCTGCCGGGCGACATCGCCATCCTGTTCATCGAGCACGATATGGACCTTGTTTTCCGCTTCGCCGAGCGGATCACCGTGCTGGTGGCCGGCGAGGTGCTGTGCGAGGGCACGCCCGACGAGATCGGCGAGGACCAGCGCGTGCGCGACGTCTACCTGGGGAGTGGCGGACATGCCTGAGATGCTGCTGGAGGTCGCGGACCTCGACGCCGGCTACGGTGACGCGCTGGTGCTGGAGGGGGTGAGCTTCTCCATGGCGCCGGGTGACACGCTAGCGCTGCTGGGCCGCAACGGCATGGGCAAGACGACGCTGCTGGCGACGCTGATGGGGCACACGCGCGTGCGCGGCGGCTCGGTCAAGCTGCTGGGCCGCGAGCTGCTGAGCTTGGCCCCGCACGCCCGCGCGCGGGCCGGCCTGGGCTGGGTTGCGCAGGAGCGCGACATCTTCCCGTCGCTCACCGTGGAGGAGAACCTGACCGTGGCGGCGCGGCGCGGGCGATGGGACGTGGAGGCGGTCTACGGCCTGTTCCCCCGCCTGAAGGAGCGGCGGCGCAACATGGGCAACCACCTGTCGGGCGGCGAGCAGCAGATGCTGGCGCTGGGCCGCGCGCTGATGACCAACCCGTCGCTGCTGCTGCTGGATGAGCCTATGGAGGGCCTGGCCCCCGTGATTGTCGAGGAGATCCAGGCCTGCATCCGCCGCATGGTGGAGGAGGAGGGGATGGCCGTGATCCTGGTGGAGCAGCACGCGCATCTGGCGCTGCGGCTCACCCGGCACGCGGTGGTGCTGGAACGCGGCATGGTGGCGCATGCGGCGCACAGCGCCGACCTGCTGGCGGATCATGCGACGCTCGACCGCCTGATCGGCGTGCGCAACGGCGGGCATGGGCGGCGCCCTCCGGCGGCGGAGGGGGTGAGCGCGATGGTGTAAGGGCGGAATTGTGCGGAGCATTGCCCCCTCCCTAACCCTCCCCCGCTTCGCAGGGGAGGGAACTCCGCCGAGCGCCGACTGAACCCTCTCCTGCGGAGCGGGGGAGGGTGGCTGAGCGCCAGCGAAGCCGGGTGGGGGCAAGTGCTGTCGGGATGAAGTGGGCGCCTACGCAGAGGCATGCTCTTCATCGCCCCAGGCGGATATGGCGTCGATGAACGCCTGATCCTCGGACGCATGGGGACTGCGCGCGACAGCCAGCGACTGCCGGTGTGCGTCGGCTTTGAACGCCTGGTCGGCCCCGTGCCTCACCGCGTGCGATACCGGCGAGCGGTCCCGAAATGCCGTGATCCTATAGCGGCTCATCTTGCCTCCCCTCGAATATCATACCCACCCCGTTCCCGCTTTCGGAACGCGGCCGGCGTCTCGCCGGTCAGCTTCTTGAAGAAGCGGTTGAAATAGGCGGGGTCCTGGAATCCCAGCTCGTAGGCCAGCAGCGATACCGGAGCGGCGATGTAGATCAGGCGCCGCCGCGCCTCCAGCAGCAGGCGGTCCTGCACCACCTCGAAGGCGGAGCGGTTGACCAGCGTGCGGCACAGGCGGTTCAGCCGCCGCTCGGTCAGGCCCAGCGCCTCGGCGTAGCGGGGGACCGGCCAGTGTTCGGCGTAGTGCTCCTCCACCAGGGCGCGGAAGCGCGCGAACAGTTCGGTGCGCACGCGTTCCGACCGGGTGCCGCCGGATGAGGCGGCACGCCGGCGCTCCAGCAGCAGCAGCACGCCGCGCACCAGCCATTCGCACATCATCGCGCGGCCCAACTGCGGGAAGCGGAACTCTGCCATCAACTGGTCCAGCAGGGCCGCGACGCGGGCCGCGGCGGCCGGGTCGCGGGCGAGGTCGAGGACGCAAGGCTCCAGGAACAGCGCCTCGAACAGCGCCCGGCCGTGGGCGCTGGTCCCGCCGAAGAGCATCGCCTCGGCCACCGTCAGCACGAACCCCTGGGTGTCGGGCAGGAACTGGAAGGCGTGCACGACGGCCGGCGGGATGACGATGGCGCAGGGGCCGGCCACCTCCGCCGTGCGGTCGTCGAGCTGGACGCGCGCACCGCCCTCCAGCACCACCACCGTCTGGAACAGGCCGCGGTGGGCGTGCGAGCGGATTTCCCAATTGTACAGGCGGCTGCGGCTCTGGATGTCCTCGATATGGACGAACTCGGCGTCGGCGGCCTGCGCTTCCTCGCCGTAGAGGGCGAAGAGCGGGACGGCGGTTGCCCTCATGCCGCGAATCCTCCGAATCATCGATTTTGTCCGGATAGTACAATTTTATGGTCCCTTCGTCCATTCCGGAACCGGGGTGTGCGGACTATCCTGGGCGCCAACAAAGCGACAAGAACCCCCGCATCCGGGGAGCGATGGAGGAAACCGCGCCATGTTCCGCTTCGATCCGTATTCGCCGGCCGTCGACGCCGACCCGTTCCCCTTCTACAAGACGCTGCGCGACGAACACCCGTGCTTCTGGAGCGAGGAAGCCAACATGTGGGTGCTGTCGCGCTACGACGACATCGTCACCGCGCTGAACGACTGGGAGACCTACTCCTCGGCCAAGGGCAACCTGATGGACGAGCTGCCCAACCGCGCCGGCGCCACGCTGGGCACCACCGACCCGCCCCGGCACGACCGCCTGCGCGGCCTCGTCCAGTTCGCCTTCACCAAGAAGGCGGTGGAGGGGCTGGTCGAGCCGGTGCGGGCGTCCGCCAACCGGGCGCTGGACGCCGTGAAGGGCGAGAAGAGCTTCGACTTCGTCGCCGACTTCTCCAGCAAGGTCACGGTGGACGTGCTGTTCGGCCTGTTCAACCTGCCGCGTGAGAACGAGCGCGAGGTGCGCGACAAGGCCGTGCTGATGGTGCAGTCCGATCCCAAGACCCGCCAGAAGGGGCCGGAGCACATCGCGGCCTTCCAGTGGATGGGCGACTACGCCCGCCAGATGGTGGAACTGCGCAAGCGCGAGCCGGGCGACGACCTGATCACCGCGCTGATCCAGGCGGAGATCGACGGCGAGAAGCTCGCCGACCGCGAGGTGCAGATGACCATCACCACGCTGATCATGGCCGGCATCGAATCCCTGTCGGGCTTCCTGACCATGTTCGCGCTGAACCTCGCCGACCATTCCGACGCGCGGCGCCGGCTGGCGGCCAACCCGGCGCTGATCCCCGACGCCATCGAGGAGTCGCTGCGCTTCAACACCTCGGCCCAGCGCTTCCGCCGCTGTCTGCAGAAGGACACGGTGGTGCACGGCCAGACCATGCGCGAGGGCGACTTCGTCTGCCTCGCCTACGGCGCGGGCAACCGCGACGAGCGGCAGTTCAGGAACCCGGACGTCTACGACATCGACCGCAAGCCCAAGGGGCACCTGGGCTTCGGCGGCGGCGTGCACGCCTGCCTCGGCACCTCCTTCGCGCGGCTGGCCACCCGCGTGGCGTTCGAGGAGTTCCTGAAGCGCGTGCCGGAGTTCGCGCGCGTGCAGGAGCACCTGCCCTGGATGCCCTCCACCACCTTCCGCAGCCCGACGCGCCTGGACCTGGCGGTCGCCTGACATATTGGGAGAAAGACATCATGGCGAAGGTCACCTTCATCGAACACGGCGGGGCCGCGCAGACCGTCGACATCCCGGAGGGCTGGACGGTCATGCAGGGCGCCGTGCGCAACGGCGTGGAGGGCATCGAGGCGGAGTGCGGCGGCTCCTGCGCCTGCGCCACCTGCCACTGCTACGTGGAGGAGGAGTTCCTCGACCGCCTCGCCCCGCCCAGCCAGACGGAGGAGGAGATGCTGGACAGCACCGCGTCGGAGCGGCGGACGAACAGCCGCCTGTCCTGCCAGATCAAGGTGACGGCGGCGCTGGACGGCCTCGTCGTGCGCCTGCCGGAGGCGCAGAGCTGATGGGCGCGGCGGCCGGAACCGACACGGGCATGGTCGTCATCGGCGCGGGGCAGGCCGGGCTTCAGGTGGCCGAATCCCTGCGGGCGGAGGGGTACGAGGGGCCGGTCACGCTGATCGGCGACGAGCCACACGCCCCCTACCACCGGCCGCCGCTGTCCAAGGCCATGCTGTGCGGCGAGGCCGGCGAGGAGCAACTGACCATCCGCGGGCCGGAGGCGCTGGAGCGCAAGGGCATCGCGCTGGTGACCGGCGTGGCCGTGGAATCGGTCGACCGCGCCGCGCGGCGGGTGCGGCTGGATGATGGGCGGGTGCTGGCCTACCGCGGGCTGGCCTTCGCCACCGGCTCCCGCGCCCGGCCGCTGCCGGTGTCGGGGGCGGATCTGGACGGCGTGCTGGCGCTGCGCACCCTGGATGATGCCCGCCGCATCGCGGCGGCGCTGGAGGGCGCGGAGCGCGTGGTGGTGATCGGCGGCGGCTTCATCGGGCTGGAGGTCGCCGCTGCGGCGCGCAAGTGTGGCCGGGCGGTCACCGTCCTGGAGGCGGCCGACCGCCTGCTGGCCCGCGTCGCAGCACCCCCGGTGTCGGAGTTCTTCGCCACGCTGCACGCGGAGCATGACGTTGTGTTGGAGCTGGGGGCCGCGGTGACGGCGGTGGAGGGGGCCAGCGGGCGGGTGAGCGGCGTGCGCACCGCCGACGGCCGGCTGCACCCGGCCGACCTCGTGGTCGCCGGCATCGGCATCCTGCCCAATACGGAACTGGCGGAGGCCTGCGGGCTGACGTGCGACCGGGGAATCGTCGTGGACGCCTGCGCGCGCACGTCCGATCCCCTGGTGGTCGCGGCCGGCGACTGCACGGCGCGGCGCGGGGGGGACGGGCTGCTGCGCCTGGAGTCGGTGCAGAACGCGGTGGAACAGGGCAAGTCGGCCGCCGCGGCGCTGCTGGGGAAGGAGCGGCCGTTCACGGCGGCGCCCTGGTTCTGGTCCGACCAGTACGACGTCAAGCTGCAGATGGTCGGCCTGTCGGCCGGCCACGACCGGGTGGTCGTGCGCGGCTCGGTGGCCGAGCGGCGATTCTCCGTCTTCTACTTCCGCGACGGGGCGCTGGTCGCCATCGACTCCGTCAACCGGGCGCCGGACCACATGCTGGGCCGCAAGCTGCTGGACAGGGCCGTCGTGGTGACGCCGGAGCAGGTGGTCGACGAGGGATTCGCGCTGGCGACGCTGGTGCGCTGAGCCTTTTCGGATCGAAGTCGGGCGCCGGGTCGCACGCGTGTGCCGCCCGGCGTTCCGTCGTGCACAAACCCCGAGTCATCGGAGATCCGCACGCTCCGCAGAAATCTCGACTTTTTATTTGACATCCGGATCTATGATGGCTTTTCATAGATTCACGATGACAGCCGGCGCGCGGTGCCGTCTCAGCGCCCGCCGCGCCGCCTCACAACACGCGCCATACAACTCACAGGGACAGGAACGCCCATGACCGCGACGGCCGGGAAGGTTCTGCATTTCATCAACGGTGAGTACACGGCGGGCACCGGCGCCCGGACGTTCGAGAACCGCTCGCCGGTCGACGGCTCGCTCATCTCCGTGGTGCACGAGGCCTCCAAGGCCGACGTTGACGCGGCCGTGACGGCCGCCCGCGCCGCGCTGAAGGGGCCGTGGGGCCGCATGACGCAGGAGGAGCGCTCGGCCATCCTGCACAAGGTGGCCGACGGTATCACCAAGCGCTTCGACGAGTTCCTGGCCGCCGAATGCGCAGACACCGGCAAGCCGCGCTCGCTGGCCTCGCACATCGACATCCCGCGCGGGGCGGCCAACTTCAAGATCTTCGCCGATCTGGTGAAGAACGTCGCCACCGAATGCTTCGAGATGGCGACGCCGGACGGCAAGGGCGCCATCAACTATTCCAAGCGCGGTCCGCGCGGCGTCATCGCGGTGATCAGCCCGTGGAACCTGCCGCTGCTGCTGATGACCTGGAAGGTCGGCCCGGCGCTGGCCTGCGGCAACACGGTGGTGGTGAAGCCGTCGGAGGAGACGCCGACCACCACGGCCCTGCTGGGCGCCGTGATGAACGAGGCCGGCGTGCCGCCGGGCGTGTTCAACGTGGTGCACGGCTTCGGGCCGGATTCGGCGGGCGAATTCCTGACCACCAACCCTGGCGTTGACGGCATCACCTTCACCGGCGAGACGCGCACGGGCGAGGCCATCATGAAGGCCGGCGCGGTCGGCGTGCGCCCGGTGTCCTTCGAACTGGGCGGCAAGAACCCGGCCGTGGTCTTTGCCGACTGCGACATGGACAAGGCGATCGAGGGCACCATGCGCTCGGTCTTCGCCAACTGCGGGCAGGTCTGCCTGGGCACCGAGCGCGTCTACGTCCAGCGGCCGATCTTCGACGAGTTCGTGGCGCGCTTGAAGGCTGGTGCCGAGGGGCTGAAGCTCGGCAGGCCGGAGGACAAGGACACCAACCTCGGCCCGCTGATCAGCCAGGAGCACCGCTCCAAGGTGCTGTCCTACTACAAGAAGGCCGTCGAGGACGGCGCCACGGTGGTGACCGGCGGCGGCGTGCCCGACATGGGCGGCGAACTGGCGAACGGGTCGTGGGTGCAGCCCACCATCTGGACCGGCCTGTCCGAGGACAGCGCGGTGATCCGCGAGGAGATCTTCGGCCCGTGCTGCCACATCCGCCCCTTCGACACCGAGGAGGAGGCGATTCAGCTCGCCAACGACACGCCCTACGGCCTTGCCGCGGCGGTGTGGACGGAGAACCTGGCGCGCGCCCACCGGGTGGCCGGGCAGATGGAAGCCGGCATCGTCTGGGTGAACTCCTGGTTCCTGCGCGACCTGCGCACGCCCTTCGGCGGCTCCAAGCAGTCGGGCATCGGCCGCGAGGGCGGCGTGCACGGGCTGGAGTTCTACACCGAGCTGAAGAACGTCTGCATCAAGCTGTAACGGCGGCCCCAAGGAGACGAGAGCCCCCATGGACACCAATCCCCAGAACATCCAGGCTGCCGCCGACCGCCTGTTCCAGGCGCTGCAGAGCGGCACGGCGTGCGATCCCGTCCGCGACCTGCTGATCGAGGGCGACCTCGACGCCGCCTACGCGGTGCAGGAGATCAACACCAAGCGCGCGCTGGACGCCGGCCGCGTGCTCACCGGCCGCAAGATCGGCCTGACCTCCAAGGCCGTGCAGAAGCAACTGGGCGTCGACCAGCCCGACTACGGCATGCTGTTCGCCGACATGGCCGTGCCCGACGGCTGGGAGATCGCCCGCAACCGCCTGATCCAGCCCAAGGCCGAGGCCGAGGTCGCCTTCGTGCTGGGCCGCGACCTTGACAGCGAGCACATCACCGTCGCCGACGTGATGCGCGCGGTCGAGTACGTGCTGCCCGCCATCGAGGTGGTCGACAGCCGCGTGGCCGGCTGGAACATCCGCATCCTCGACACCATCGCCGACAACGCCTCCAGCGGCCTCTACGTGCTGGGCAACGAGCCGAAGAAGCTGGAGGGCCTGGATCTGCGCCTTTGCGGCATGGTCATGGAAGTGCGCGGCGAGCCGGTCACCACCGGGGCCGGCGTGGCGTGCCTGGGCCACCCGCTGAACGCCATGTGGTGGCTGGCCACCGTCATGGCCCGCGTCGGCCGCCCGCTGAAGGAAGGCGACACCGTGCTGTCCGGCGCGCTCGGCCCCATGGTGCCGGCCGCCTGGGGCGAGACCGTGGAAGCGCGCATCAACGGCCTGGGCTCCGTCCGCGCCGTCTTCGCCAAGGAATGATCAGAATGAGCAAGGCAAAAGTCGCCATCATCGGCTCGGGCAACATCGGCACCGACCTGATGATCAAGATCATGCGCAAGGCCAAGCACCTGGAGATGGGCGTGATGGTCGGCATCGACCCCGCCTCCGACGGCCTCGCCCGCGCCCAGCGCATGGGTGTGACCACCTGTGCCGAGGGCATGGACGGGCTGGTGAAGATGCCGGAGTGGAAGGACATCAAGGTGGTCTTCGATGCCACCTCCGCCTACGCCCACAAGAAGAACTCCGAGATCGCGGTGGCGGCGGGCAAGCAGGTCATCGACCTCACGCCCGCGGCGATCGGCCCCTACACGGTGCCGCCCGTCAACCTCGACGCCCACCTCGACCAGCCGAACGTCAACATGGTCACCTGCGGCGGGCAGGCGACCATTCCGATGGTCTACGCGGTCAAGCGCGTGTCCAAGGCGCTGCCGTATGCCGAGATCGTGGCGTCGATCTCGTCGAAGTCGGCCGGGCCGGGTACCCGCGCCAACATCGACGAGTTCACCGAGACCACCGCCCGCGCCATCGAGCAGGTGGGCGGTGCCGCGCGCGGCAAGGCGGTGATCGTGCTGAACCCGGCCGAGCCGCCGCTGATCATGCGCGACACCGTCTTCACCTTCTCGCAAGGCGCCGAACCGGAGGAGATCGAGGCGTCGGTGGAAGCCATGGTCAAGGAGGTGCAGTCCTACGTGCCCGGCTATCGCCTGAAGCAGAAGGTGCAGTTCGAGCGCATCGGCGACAACGACCCGCTGCGCATCCCCGGCTACGGCGAGTTCTCCGGCCTGAAGTCGACCATCTTCCTGGAGGTCGAAGGGGCGGCGCACTACCTGCCGGCCTACGCCGGCAACCTCGACATCATGACCTCGGCCGCCATGGCCACCGCCGACCGCTGGGTCGAGCGCACGCTGCTGGTCGCCTGAGGGAGGGACGCATGAGCAAGCTCTACATCCAGGACGTGACGCTGCGCGACGGCATGCACGCGCTGCGCCACCAGTACTCCATCGACACGGTGGTCACCATCGCCAAGGCGCTGGACGCGGCCAAGGTCGACGCCATCGAGATCTGCCACGGCGACGGACTGGCCGGCGGCACCTTCAACTACGGCTTCGGCCGGCACACCGACCACGAGTGGATCGCCGCCGTGGCCGAGGCCATCCACCACGCCAAGGTGACGGTCCTGCTGCTGCCGGGCATCGGCACCAAGGAGGACCTGGCGGAGGCCTACGCGGCAGGTGCCCGCAGCGTGCGCGTGGCGACGCACTGCACGGAGGCCGACGTCTCCAAGCAGCACATCGAGCACGCCCGCAAGCTGGGCTTCGACACCGTCGGCTTCCTGATGATGGCGCACATGATCCCGACGGCGCAGCTGGTCGAGCAGGCCAAGCTGATGGAGAGCTACGGGGCGCAGTGCGTGTACGTGGTGGACAGCGCCGGCGCCATGCTGATGGATGGTGCCGCGGAGCGGGTGAAGGCGTTCCGCGAGGCGCTGAAGCCGGAGACGCAGGTCGGCATCCACACGCACCACAATCTGACGCTGGGCGTGGCGAATGCGGTCGTGGGCGTGCAGAACGGCGCCGTGCGCGTCGACAGCTCGCTGGCCGGCATGGGGGCCGGGGCCGGCAACGCGCCGCTGGAGGCGCTGGTCGCCGTGCTGGACCGCATGGGCTACGAGCACGGCTGCGACATGTTCAAGCTGATGGACGCGGCCGACGATCTGGTGCGTCCGCTGCAGGACCGGCCTGTGCGGGTGGACCGCGAGAGCCTGTCGCTGGGCTTCGCGGGGGTCTATTCCAGCTTCCTGCGGCACGCCGAGAAGGCGTCCAAGACCTACGGCATCGACGCGCGCGAGATCCTCATCGAACTCGGCCGGCGCAAGATGGTGGGCGGCCAGGAGGACATGATCGTCGATGTGGCACTGGATCTGGTGAAGGCGAAGGAGGCGGCTCATGCCTAATCTGGCGAAACTGGCCGAGGTGGTGGACGAGGCCGCCCGCACGGCTACGGAGATCCCGCAGCTGACCATCGCGCACCCCGACCTGACGGTCGAGGACGCCTACGCCATCCAGGCGCTGTCGCTGGCACGGCGCTACGCCCGCGGTGAGCGGCGCGTCGGCATGAAGATGGGTCTGACCAGCCGCGCCAAGATGGCGCAGGTCGGCGTGTCGGAGATGATCTGGGGCCGTCTGACCGACGCCATGCAGGTGGAGGAAGGCTCGGTCGTCGACCTCAAGCGCTACGTCCACCCGCGCGTCGAGCCGGAGGTGGCGTTCCTGCTGAAAGCACCACTGTCGGGCAACGTGACCCCGGCGCAGGCGATGGCGGCGGTGGCTGCCGTGGCCCCGGCCCTGGAGATCATCGACAGCCGCTACCAGGACTTCAAGTTCGCGCTGCCGGACGTGGTGGCGGACAACAGCTCGTCGTCGGGGTTCGTGGTGGGCGGCTGGCGCGCGCCGGACGTGGACGTGGCGAACCTGGGCCTCGTCATGGAGCTGGACGGGCAGGCGCGGCAGGTGGGCTCCACCGCGGCGATCCTCGGCGACCCGGTGCGCTCCCTGGTGGCGGCGGCGCGCCTTGTGGCACAGTGGGGCGAGCGGCTGGAGGCCGGCTGGATCGTGCTGGCCGGCGGCGCCACCGCGGCCGAGCACCTGACGCCGGGCGCCAGCGTGCGCCTCGTCATGCAGGATCTCGGGTCGGTTTCGTTCCAGGTGGGGAAATAAAGCCATGCCGATCATCACGGCCCTGCTGATCGCCGGCCGCACGCCGGAGAAGAAGGCCGCCTTCATCAAGGCGGTGACCGACGCGGCGGTGACGTCGCTGGACGTTCCGCCCGACAGCGTGCGCGTCATCATCCAGGAAGTGCCGGGCGAGCACTTCGCCGTCGCGGGCGTGCCGAAGAAGCCGCTCGTGCCGGAGTGAAAGCGCTTGACCTTCCCATCGCTGGAAGCCGGACGCTCGGCCCATCCAAGCCTGTGAGGAGGATATCATGCTGACGCTGAAGGTGAACGGGATGACCTGCGGCCACTGCGCCCAGGCGGTAACCAAGGCGGTGGAGGCCCTGCCGGACGTGGACCGCGCGCTGGTCGACCTGAAGGCCGGCGAGGTCGCCGTCGAGGGGCGGGCCGATGCGGACGTTGTCCGCAAGGCCATCGTGGATGCCGGGTACGAGGTCGCCTGACCATCCGTGGAACGGCGAAAAGCGGCGGAACGGGGACACCGTTCCGCCGCTTTCGTTTTTTCGGCAGATAAGCCCTTGACCTTCCAGTCGCTGGAAGCCCCATCTGTAAGGGCAGCCAGAGACAGACAGGAGGCAGCCATGGCCGCCCATGCTGCAGCGGAGCGGAACACCACCGCATCCGAGATCGACATCGGGATCGAGGGGATGACCTGCGCGTCCTGCGTGCGCCGGGTGGAGAAGGCCATCGCCGCCGTCCCCGGCGTGACGGAGGTGTCGGTCAACCTCGCCACCGAGAAGGCCCGCGTCGGCTTTGCCGATGCCACGCCCGACACCGGCGCCGTGATCGAGGCCGTTACGAACGCCGGCTACGAGCCGGCGAAGGCCGAGTTCGATCTGCGGGTGGAGGGGATGACCTGCGCGTCCTGCGTGGCGCGCGTGGAGAAGGCACTGAAGCGTGTGCCGGGCGTGGTCGAGGCCAGCGTGAACCTCGCCACCGAGCGCGCCCATGTCGTCGCCTACGCCGGTGTGGTCGACGCCGCCCGGCTGGCCGAGGCGGTGGAGGCGGCGGGATACGGCGCGGCACCGGTCACCGAAGAGACGAAGGGCGCGCCGGACGAGACGTCGGGGCGCAGCCGGCGGGAGCTGGCGCACGTGCTGATCGCCGCCGCGCTGTCGGCGCCGTTGGTGGTGAGCATGGCGGGCGACCTGCTGGACCAGCACTGGATGCTGCCGCCTTGGGTGCAGTTCGTGCTGGCCACGCCGGTGCAGTTCTGGCTGGGGTGGCGCTTCTACACGGCGGCCTACAAGGCGGTGCGCGCCGGGGCGGGCAACATGGACCTGCTGGTGGCGCTGGGCACCACGGCCGCCTGGGGCCTCAGCGTCTACATGATGCTGACGGCGCACCCTGGCCATACGCCGCACCTGTATTTCGAAGCGTCGGCGGTGCTGATCACCTTCGTGCTGCTGGGCAAGTGGCTGGAGGCTCGGGCCAAGGGGCAGACGGCCGCCGCCATCCGGGCGCTGATGGACCTGCGGCCGGACACCGCGCGGGTGCGCCGCGACGGCGCCGAAACCGAGGTGCCGGTGGACCGGGTGCGCGTCGGCGACCTCGTCGTCGTCCGCCCCGGCGAGCGCATCCCGGTCGACGGCCGCGTCGTGGAGGGTGCGGGCAGCGTGGACGAATCCATGCTGACCGGCGAGAGCCTGCCGGTGGAGAAGGCGCCGGATTCGCGGGTCACCGGCGGATCCATCAACGTCGACGGGCTGCTGGCGGTGGAGACGACCGCCGTGGGGGCGGAGACCATGCTGGCGAAGATCGTCCGCATGGTGGAGGGGGCGCAGGCGTCCAAGGCGCCGATCCAGCGCACGGTGGACAAGGTCAGCGCCGTCTTCGTGCCGGTCGTCCTGGCGGTGGCGCTGGTCACCTTCGCCGCGTGGTGGCTGGCGACGGGCGACGTGGAGACGTCGATCATCACCGCCGTGTCGGTGCTGGTCATCGCCTGCCCGTGCGCGCTGGGGTTGGCGACGCCGACCTCGATCATGGTGGGCACCGGAGCCGCCGCGCGGCACGGCATCCTGATCAAGGACGCCGAGGCGCTGGAGCGCGCCCACGCGCTGACCGCCATCGCCTTCGACAAGACCGGCACGCTGACCGAGGGCAGGCCGCGGGTGACCGATCTGGTTCCCGCGGAGGGCCTGGATGAGGCCGAGGTGCTGCGTCTCGCCGCTGCCCTGCAGGCGGGCAGCGAGCACCCGCTGGCGCACGCGATCCGGCAGCGGGCGGAGGCGGACGGGGTGACGCCGGCCGCGCCGGGCGACTTCAAGGCGCTGGCCGGGCGCGGCGTGTCGGGCACGGTGGACGGCCGCGCCGTCCTGCTGGGCAGCCGGCGGCTGGCGGCCGAGAACGGCCTTGCCGACGCGGCGCTGGAGGCTCGCGCGGCGGACCTGGAGGCGAGCGGGCACACGGTGTCCTGGCTGGCCGAGGTGGCGCCGCAGCCGCGCGCGCTGGGGCTGGTGGCCTTCGGCGACACGGTGAAGGCGGCGGCGCGCGACGCGGTGCGGCGGCTGCAGGAGCAGGGTGTGGAAGCGGTGATGGTCACCGGCGACAGCCGGGGTGCCGCGCAGGCGGTGGCGGCCGAACTGGGCATCGCCCGCGTGTTCGCCGAGGTGCTGCCGGGCGACAAGGCCGACGTGGTGGCGACGCTGCGCGGCGAGGGCAAGGTGGTCGGCATGGTCGGCGACGGCATCAACGACGCCCCGGCACTAGCCGCGGCCGACGTCGGGATCGCCATGGCGACCGGCACCGACGTGGCGATGCACACGGCCGGCGTCACGCTGATGCGCGGCGACCCGGTGCTGGTGGCCGGCTCCATCGACGTGTCGCGGCGCACCTACGCGAAGATCAAGCAGGGTCTGTTCTGGGCCTTCGCCTACAACGTCATCGGCATCCCGCTGGCGGCGCTGGGGTACCTGAGCCCGGTGCTGGCCGGGGCGGCCATGGCCCTGAGTTCGGTCAGCGTCGTCGTCAACGCGCTGACGCTGCGGGGATGGAAGCCATGAACCATTCGATGAACAACCGTTCGATGAATATCGGGGAAGCGGCCAAGGCGTCGGGCGTGAACGCCAAGCTGATCCGCTATTACGAGAGCATCGGGCTGATCCCGGAGGCCGGGCGCACCGCGTCCGGCTACCGGGTCTACACGGCGCAGGAGGTGAACATCCTGCGCTTCGTCAAGCGCGCCCGCAGCCTGGGCTTCTCCATCGAGCGCATCCAGATGCTGGTGGGCCTGTGGCGCGACAAGCACCGTGCCAGCGCCGAGGTAAAGCGCATCGCGCTGGAGCACATCGACGAACTGGAAGCCAAGATCGCCGAACTGCAGGGGATGGCCGACACGCTGCGCGAACTGGCTGCGACCTGCCATGGCGACGACCGGCCGGACTGCCCGATCCTGAAGGATCTGGAGAGTCCGGGATGTTGCCATGGTGCGGCATCCGGCGTCTGACGTTGGGGGCGTGATGTTGGGTTTTCGCTGGTGCTCAACCCAACCTACCGCAACGTGCATGTCCCGTAGGTCGGGTTGAGCGCAGCGAAAACCCAACGTCGGAACCTCACCCCGCCTCGACCAACTCCACCAGGGCCGGTGCCGCCGTGGCGACGACGACGCGGCTGCGGCCCTGGCCCTGGGGGACGACGCGAACCTGGGCGCCGATGCGCTCCACCATCGCCGGGACGTGGCTGATCACGCCGACCTGCCGGCCGGACGCCTGCAGCGCCTCCAGGCAGGACAGCGCCACGTCCAGGCTGTCGGGGTCGAGCGTGCCGAACCCCTCGTCGATGAACAGCGTGCCGATGCCGGCGCCCCCGTTGGTGGCCATCGACGACAGGCCGAGTGCGAGCGACAGCGACACCAGGAACATCTCGCCGCCCGACAGACTGTGCACGCCGCGCACCTCGTCACCCATCTCGCGGTCGACCACCTGGATCTCCAGGTCGGCGCCGGCCACGCGTTCCAGCCGGTAGCGGCGCGCCAGATCCTCCAGGTAGCGGTTGGCCTGCCCCAGCAGCAGGTCGAGGCTGAGGCTCTGCGCGAAGTTGCGCAGCTTCTGCCCGTCGCGCGAGCCGATCAGGCGCGACAGCGAGTCCCACACGGCGCAGGCGGCGCGCTGCGCCTCCCACGCGCCGGCCAGTTCGGCGAGGCGGGCGCGAGCCTCGTCGTCGGCGCGGCGGCGGGCTTGGCACTCACCCAGCCGGCCGCGCGCTTCGCCCAGCGCGCGGGTCGTCTCCTCGGCCGCCGCGCGGGCATCGTCGAGCGTGCCGGCCGGCATGCCGGCGGCGTGGTGTTCGGCGCGCAGGCGGCGGCGCTCGCCGGCCAGCGTTTCGGCGTCGCGGCGGGCCGATTCCAGTGCGGCGAGGGCCTGTTCCTCCGCGGCCAGCCACGCGTCGCCGTGGGCGAGGCGGCGACGGGCGTCGTCCACGGTGACCGTGCGCTGGGCAGCAGCGTCGGACAGCGCGGCGGCGGAGGCGGCGGCTTTCTCGGCGCAGCGGCGGGCGGCTTGCGTACGGCCGGCGAGATCCTGTTCGGCGGCGGTCAGGCGGCTGGTGGCGGCGTGGTGGGTGACCGTCGCCTTTTCAAAGAGTCGTTCGGCCTGGATCCTGGCGTTTGCCAGTTCCTGCTTCACCTCGGGGACGGCGCGGCCCTGCAGCACGGCGGCACGGTCCGCCTTCAGGGTGCGCAGGCGTTCGGCCACCTCGGCCGCGCGGCGGCGGGCGGCCTGTTCGGCGGTGCGGGCGCCGTCGCGCTCGGCAGTCTTGGCGGCGCAGTGGGTGAGGGCGTCGGCGATCCCGGTGGTGAGGCGCGCCTGCGCGGCGCGGTCGTCCAGGAAGGCTGTGGCGCGGGCGGCGTGGTCGCGGCGGAAGTCCTCCGGGTCGGCGCGCAACGCCTCGTCCCAATCGGGCAGGGCGGCGAAGGGCTCGGTCAGTTCACGCTTGGCGTCCTTGCCGTCGCGGACAGCGCGGTCGCGTTCGGCCTCGGCCAGTTTGCGGGCGTGAACCGCGTCGCGGACGGCGCGCTCGGCGGCCTCCACGGCTTCGGCGACGGTGGTACAGGCGGCGTCCCGCGCGGCGCGGGTCTGCTGGGCGGCGTCCAGGCGGGCCTTGTGGTCGAGCGACGCGCGTTCGGCGCGCTGCACCTCGGCCAGTTCGGCGTCCACGGCGGCGAGGTGGTCGGCCACGGCGGCGGGATCGGGCCGGGCGGGGAGGGCGTGGGCGGCGGCACCGTCCGCCCACCGCCGCGCCACGGCGTCCGACTCTCGCGCCAGCTCGGCGGCGCGGGCTTCCAGCGCGGCTATGCGTTCGCGGGCGACGCGGGCGGCGGCTTCGTGGCCGCCGTGCGCCTTGCCGAGGGCCGCCACCTCGCGGCGCAGGGTCGTGACGCGCTCCTCCTGCTCCGTGGCGAGGCGGCCGAGCGCGCCGCCGGATTCGGCCCAGGGGTGCTCCTCGGCGCCGCAGACGGGGCAGGGCTGGCCGTCGGTCAGCTGGGCGCGCAGGCCGGCCACGTCCTCGCGGCCGGCGAGGTGCAGGCGGCGCAGCGTGTCTTCCGCTTCCGACAGCGCGGCCTGCCGGGCGTGCAGGTCGGCGGCGGTGGCGGCGGCCTGGCCTTCCTCGGTTTCGGCCAGCGTGGTCTGGCGGGTCCGTTCCTCGGTCGTGGCGTCCGCTTCGCGGGCGAGGCGGGTGGCGGTCTCGGCCAGCGCGGCGAGGGCGGCGAGCGCGTCGCGGCGGCCCGACAGGTCGGCGCGGCGGCGGCTGATTTCCTCCAGCGGAGTCACCGGCTCGGCGCGCAGGGCGGCCAAGGCATCGTCGGCCTCGGCGAGGGCGGCGCGGGCCTGCGCCAGGGCATCGCGGCGCTCCTGCAGGGCCTGTTCGTGCCGTTCGGCGTCCTCGGCCAGCGTACGCAACTGCGCCTGGGCTTGCGTGTGGGCGCGGGAGGCGTCGCGGAAGCGGACGATCGCCGCCTCCCAGCGCGCCCACTGTTCGGCCACCGGGGCGTAGGCGGCGCGGTCGGCAAGGGATTGCTCAAGGGTGGCGGCCTTGACGCGCAACGCGGTGAGGGCCTCGTCCAGTGCGGTCACCTCGGCGTTCAGGGCCGTGGCGCGCGTGGCGGTGGCGGCGACCTCGGTGTCGGCGGCCGAGCACTCGGCGCTCAGGGTGGCGATGCCGCTGTCCAGACCGGTGGCGCGCTCCAGCTCCGGTTCGGCTTTCTCCTGGCGGAGAGAGGCGTCCTCGAAGGCGCGGCGGGCCTCGGCGTGGCGGGCGGTGGTCTCCTCGACGGCGGCGCGGGCGGACTCGGCGGTGGTGGCCGCCTGGGCGCGGGCGGCTTCGGCCTCGGCGGCCTCGGCGGCGCAACGGTCGGCCTCGGCCAGCAGGGGGCGGAGCGGCAGGACGGCGCGCAGGGCGGCGACCTCGGCGCGGCGCGGCTCGGCCTCCTGCCACGCCTGTTCGGCGGCGGCACGGTGTTCGGCGGCCTGGGCTTCGGCCTTGGCGAGCCCGGCGTCGCGCTCGTGCCACGCGACGGCGGCGCGCGCAGTTTCGGCGGCGCCTTCGCGCGCCTGCGCCAGGGCAAGGGCGGTCTCCGTCTCGACATCCAGGGCGGCGCGCGCGTCGTCGGGCAGCACGCCGATGCCGCCGCGCTGCGCTTCCAGCAGCTTGAGCTTCTGCTGCTCCTCGGTGGCCCGGTCGTAGGCGGCGGTGGACAGGCGGGAATAGATCTCGGTGCCGGTCAGCAGTTCCAACAGCGCCGAACGCTCCTTGGCCGGCGCCTTCAGGAAGTTGGCGAAGTCGCCCTGCGCCAGCAGGACGGAGCGGCGGAACTGCTCGAAGCTCAGGCCCAGGCGGCGGGAGATCTCGTCCAGCACGCCGGGCTTGCCGTCGCCGAAGCGCCGGCCGCCGTCCAGGCTGGTGAGGCTCATCGTTTGCGCCTGCAGGGCGCCGCGCGCCTTCAGGCGGGCGCGGCGCAGCTCCCACCGGGCGCGGTAGGACTCGCCGTCGATGCCGACGAAATCCACCTCCGCCCAGCCCGACGCGGCACCGCGGCGCAGAATGCCGCGCACGTCGGTGGAGAGCAGCGCGTCCGGATCGTCCTCCCGGCCCATGCGCACGCCCTTGCCGTCGGGCAGGCGCGGCATGGTGTCAAACAGGGCGAGGCACAGCGCGTCCAGCAGCGTGCTCTTGCCCGCCCCGGTCGGGCCGGTGATGGCGAACAGGCCGGCGCGGTGCAGCGGGCCGGCGTTCAGCTCGACCGCGAAGGGGCCGTCGAGGCTGGCGAGGTTGCAGCCGCGGATGGCGAGGATCCTCACGGCGTCGCTCCCTGCACGGTTTCCAGCAGTTCGTGGAAGGCGGCGAGCAGCGCCGCGTCCGGTTCGCCCTCGTGGTGGCGGGCGTAGAGGCGGCGGAACACGTCCTCCGGCGCCAGGGCGGACAGTTCGATGCCGGCGGCGCTCTCGGCCAGCGTGTCGCCGCTTCCGGTCAGCGTGACGGAGAGCTTGAGCAGCCGGACGGGGCGGCCGGCCACCGCCGCCTCCACCTCCTCGCGCAGGGTGGGGCGCGGCTCGGGCAGGGTGACGGACACCTCCAGGAACGGCCAGTCGGCGCGGTCGGGCAGGTCGTCCAGAGCCAGGGCCTGGAGTTCCGCCACCGCATCGTCGGGGGTGCCGGACACGCGGTGAATTTTGACGGCGCGCGGCACGTGCAGAGGCTTCTGGTCCACCAGTCGGCCTTCGGCGAACTCGGCCAGCACCACCTGATGCGGGTAGGGGGCCTCGTCCAGCGCCAGCGGGATGGGTGAGCCGCTGTAGCGCACGTGCGGCCGGCCGCCGACGGACTGCGCGCGGTGCAGGTGGCCGAGCGCCACGTAGGCGGCGTCCTCGGGGAAGACGTCCGCCGGCAGGGCGTGCAGGTTGCCGCCCAGGACCTTGCGCTCGCTGAGGTCGGAGAGGGCGCCGCCGCTCATGTAGCAGTGGCCGGTGAGGATCAGCGCCTCGGCCGGACGGAGCCGGCGGCGGGCGGCGTCCGTGGCCTCGGCGTAGACACGGCGGACACCCTCGATCAGCGGGTCGAGATCGTCCCCGGTGACCGGCGGCAGGTCGGCGGGGCGCAGGTAGGGGAGCGCCACGCAACGCGCGGCCACGGTGCCGTCGCGCTCCGTCAGCGGCAGCACCAGCGCGTCGGGGTCGAGGCGGCCTTCGGCGTCGCAGGGAAGGGCGCCCACCACGCGCACGCCCAGTTCGGCCAGCAAGGCCGATGGCGCCTCCAGCCGGCTGCCGCTGTCGTGGTTGCCCGCCAGCACGACCGTCTGCAGCCAGGGGAAGCGGGCGCGCGCCTCGGCCAGGAAACGGTAGAAGCGGGCCAGCGCCGGCACCGGCGGGTTCTGCACGTCGAACACGTCGCCGGCGATGACCAGGGCGTCGACGTCGTGCTCGCCGATGCGGTCGAGCAGCCAGTCGAGGAAGCGGGCGTGCTCGTGATCGCGCGGGCAACCGTGCAGCACCTGCCCGAGGTGCCAGTCGGCGGTGTGGATGAGGCGCATGGCGGCACGCGAGAGGCGGAGGGGCGCTCAATCTAGGCGAGCGCGGAGGCCGGCGGCAAGGGACGAAAAAAGCCCCTTTCCCGGACCGGGAAAGGGGCTGGTAAAGGGCGGGGGAGAGGTAGGACACGCCCGGAGGAACGGGCGACGGCCGCCCCTGCCGGGCGCCTTCCGCCGGCAGTCCTCCTCTCCCCACGACCCCTCCCCCGCCTTCCGAGCTGAGGGGAGGGGTTTCCCGGGGTGGAGGGTTACGCGTTGACCGTCTGGCCGGCCGGCACGCCGTCCGGACGCGGGGCACGGGCCGGCAGCATGTCGCCGATGGCGAAGGCCACCGCCAGCAGGTTCGGCACCGCCATCGCGGCGAGCAGCACCGCCCAGAGCTGGAGCGACACCGTGCCCAGCGGGTTGACCAGCGCCGCCGTGGCGGAGGCCGCGACCAGGGCGCCGGACAGGTAGGCCTCCGGCTTCGCGCAGAACTTCGACGGAGCCCGCTGGCCGCCCTTGGCGGTGACGCGGAAGGCGTCGCGCTTGCGGATCAGGCCGCGCAGGGCCGCCAGGGCCACGGTGGTGGACAGCGCCATGCCGACCGCGCAGGCACCCAGCGCGTCCCGCCACGTGTTGCCCGAGGCCCAGCGCGAGGCGGCGAGGCTGGAGCCGGCGCGCAGTACCAGGGCGGCGAGCACGGCGGCGGTGGCCTCCACCGGCGGCAGGTGCAGCGGCAGAACCAGCGAGGCGAAGGTCCAGGTGACGGCGGCGCCGGCGGCCGCGAGACCCACCGCGTCCGACCACCAGCGCGCCCAGTTCAGCGCGTAGCCCAGCTTCTGCCGCGCGGTCAGGCCTTTGAAGCCCGGCAGCAGCTTGCGCCAGTGGGCGCGCAGGATCTGCGTGGAGCCGAACACCCAGCGGTCGCGCTGCTTGCGGAACTGCATGAAGTTGTCCGGGGCTAGACCCTCGCCCAGCCGCTCGTCCGTGTAGGCGGCGCGCCAGCCGGCGGAGAGGATGCGGATGCCCAGTTCGGTGTCCTCGCAGATGCCGTCTTCCGACCAGCCGCCGACGTGGTCCATGGCCGAGCGGCGCAGCATGATCATGGTGCCGTGGCAGATGAACGCCTGGCTGAGCAGGCCTTCCTGCATGCCGACGTCGAAGAAGGGGCGGTACTCGGCGGTCATGGCGGCCTTCAGCAGGCTCTCATGGCCGTCGCGGTGCTCCTGCGGGGCCTGGACGATGCCCACCGACGGGTCGGCGAAGACCGGGGCCAGCTTGCTCAGCCAGTCGGGCGACACGGTGTAGTCGGCATCCAGCACGGCGACGATCTCGGCCTCGGGTGCCGTGTGGCGGAGTGCTGCGTTGAGGGCGCCGGCCTTGAAGCCGCTGATCTTCTTGTACCAGTGGAACTTGAACTTGGGGCCGAGCGCCTGGCACAGGTCCTCCACCGGGCGGACGAGGGCCTCGTCCTCGGTGTTGTTGATGAGGACCACGACCTCGTAGTTCGGGTAGTTCAGCCGGGCCAGCGAGCGCAGGGTGGCGCCCAGCACGTCCGGCTGCTCGCGGCAGGCGGCGACGTGGATCGACACCATGGGCGTGTGCCCGCCTCCATTTCCATTGACCGCCGGCACCTCACGCGGCAGCAGGGCAGGCGCCCGGCCGGTGAACAGGCGGCGCACCACGTCCACCAGATCGGCGAAGGCAACGCCGATCATCAGCGCACCCAGCACAAAGGCGGAACCCCAGGTCATGGCGGAACCGAAGGTCAGGTATTCGCCCATCGCACCCGCCACGGCCATGCCGACCGACAAGCCGATGACGTTGGCGCCCACGGCGGCACCCAGCGCGAACAGCGCGTTGGACCGGCGGCGGAAGGCGACCAGGGCGGACAGGCCCAGGCCCACCAGCACCGCGACCATGGCGGCCGTGCGCTCGTTCTTCGGGGCCGGGACGGCACCGGTCAGCGGCCACTTCGGCGCGCGGTCGGTGTCGAGCACGCCCCAGGTCGGGCCGGGCGAGCCTTCGATGGTGGTCTTCCAGGGTCCGTCGAACGCCTCGACAACGTTGTAGGACAGGCCAAGCGCGCCGGCTTCGGCGGCGAAGCCGCGGACCACCGCCGCCTGCGCCTCGACCGAGGGGAAGGCGTCGTGGAAGTTGTCGCCGCCGCTGGGCCAGCCCACCTCGCCGATGAACAGCGGCTTGCCGGGGTGCGCCTTGCGCACGCTGTCCAGGCGGTCGCGCACCCAGTACAGCGCGCGCTCGACCGGCACGCCTTCCCAGTAGGGCAGGACGTGGACGCCCATGTAGTCGGACGCCTTCACGGTTTCCTTGGCCTTGACCATCTCCGACCACACGTCGGCGGTGCCCACCTGGATGCGCTTGGGCACGGCGGCGCGCACGCGGCGGACGTAGGAGGCCAACTCGGCGTCCGTCACGTCGGCGCGCAGCAGCGACTCGTTGCCGACGATGACGCGGGTGACGCCGCGCACGGTCTTGGCCAGCGCGATGCCGCGGCGGATCTCCTCTTCATTGCGGGTCTTATCGCGGCTGATCCAGATGCCCAGCGACACGTCCAGGCCCTTGCGCGCGGCGATCGCCGGCACGTCGCCCTGGGCGCCCAGCGCGGAGTAGGTGCGCACCCCGTCGGCGAAGCCGACGATGGCGGACATATCCTTCTCGATGCGCTCGACCGGGACGGCCGGCGACTCGGTCGGGTCGTAATCGCGCCCCGACGGCGAGTAGGACACGGACTGGATGCGGCCGGGCTCCGCCTCTATGGGCGTCGGCGCGTTGCGCCAGGACCAGAAGGACACATGGCCGGCGGTGACGGCCAGCATCGCGGCGGCAATCGCCGCGGACCGCATCGAACGCTTCGGGGATGTCATGGAGGTGTCGGCTCGGAAGGCTGTCGGGACGAAGGGTGGCGACGCCACCCGACACCGAGACGAACACGGCCCCGAAAAAACTATTCCACCGCATCGCACACTCTTCTTCGGGTTGCCGTTCGTCGGGTGATACGTGGCGGATGGTATGTATGCGGCAGGTGTGAGCGGCTCCGCCCAAGGTATCGAATCGCCGTTATGCCGCACCGCCATATGCATAAGCGACAGCCCGTCATTGCCCGGCCTATTCTGAAGCCAGCTTAGAAATAGGGCCTTTCGAGCCGCTGCCGCGGTGCGATCCGGTTATGAAAAGGCGGAGGAAAGCCATGAAAAATGCGGCCGATCCTCGCGCTGTTCTCTTCAGCGGCGCTTTGACCATTCGCAACGCCGAAGACATCCACGCGAAATTCATGGATTTGCTGAGCGGTCCCGGCGATTTCGTCATCGACGTCTCGGGCGCCGGGGAGGTCGACGTGAGCTTCGTCCAGCTGCTTCTGGCCACCCGGCGCAGCGCGCGGGAGCAGGGACGCGCCCTGTCCCTGGCCGCGCCCGCCGCCGGACCGCTGCGCGAGGTGCTGGTGCGCGGCGGGTTCGCAGCATCCGACCCCGCCTTCTGGGGCCAGGGAGGAGACACGCCATGACGAAGAGCATCCTCAGCGTCGACGACTCCGCCAGCATCCGCCAGATGGTGAAGCTCACCCTGGCCGGCGCCGGCTACCGCACGGACGAGGCGGCCAACGGGGCGGAGGGGCTGGCCAAGGCGCGGTCGGCCGCCTTCGACATGGTGGTGACCGACCTGAACATGCCGGTGATGGACGGGCTGACGCTGATCCGCGAACTGCGCAAGCTGCCGGCCTACCGCGGCGTGCCGATCATCTTCCTGACCACGGAATCGGACGCCGGGAAGAAGCAGGAAGCGAAGGCGGCCGGCGCCACCGGCTGGATCACCAAGCCCTTCGAACAGGACCAGCTGCTGGCGGTCGCCAAGAAGGTGCTTGGGCCATGAACGCGCACACCCATCCCGACCCCGCCGACACCTTCCGCCAGGAAGCGCAGGACCTGCTGGAGCAGCTGGAACAGGCACTGCTGGACCTGGAGCAGACGCCGGACGACCGCGCGCTGATCGACAGCGCGTTTCGGGCGCTGCATACCATCAAGGGTTCCGGCGCCATGTTCGGGTTCGAGGCGGTGGCGGCCTTCACGCACCATTTCGAGACCGCCTTCGACCGCGTGCGCCGGGGCGAGGTGCCGCCGACCGGCGCGCTGATCGCCGTGGCGCTGGCCTCCAAGGACCATATCCGCAGCCTGATCGACAGCCCGGCCGAGGCCGACGGGACGCGCGGCGCGGCCATCCTGAGCGACCTGCAGGCGATCACCGACGCGCCCGCCGCCGTGCCGGAGGCGCCGGCCGTGGCGGCGGCGCCGGACGGCGGGCCGGCCACGTGGCGCGTCCGCTTCCGCTTGGCCAAGGACGCCATGGCGCTGGGCACCAACCCGCTGCTGCTGCTCGACGAGTTGCGCGACCTCGGCCCCTGCACGGTGACGGCGCTGACCGACGGCGTGCCGCCGCTGGAGGAGATGGAGCCGGACGCCTGCTACCTGGGCTGGGAGGTGGTGCTGACCACCGCCCGCCCGCGCGCCGCCATAGAAGAAGTGTTCCTCTTCGTCATCGACGACATGGAACTGGCGATCGATCGGGTGGACGGGGCTCCGGTGTCGCCGGTCGCCGCGGCCCCCGCCACGCCGGAACCGCGTGAGGAAGAGCCGGCCGCCCGCGAGCCGGCGCGCGAGGCAGCCCGGGGCGCCGCCGTCATCCGCGTGCAGGCGGAACGGCTGGACGAGCTGATGGACCGCGTCGGCGAGCTGGTGATCGCCCAGGCGCGGCTGACCCAGCTGGCGGCCGGCAGCGGCGACGCGAACATCAAGGCCATCGCCGAGGAGGTGGAGCGGCTGGCGTCGGAGCTGCGCGACACCTCCATGGGCATCCGGATGGTTCCCATCGGCTCCCTGTTCGGGCGCTTCCGCCGACTGGTGCACGACCTCTCGCGCGACCTGGGCAAGGCCGTGGAGCTGGTCACCGGCGGCGAGGAGACGGAGCTGGACAAGACGGTGGTGGAGCGGCTGGCCGATCCCGTGGTGCACCTGATCCGCAACGCCGTCGACCACGGGCTGGAAACGCCAGAGGGCCGCGCCTCCGCCGGCAAGCCGCCGGCTGGCCGGGTGCGGCTGACGGCGCGTCACGCCGGGGCGGAGGTGCAGATCATCATCACCGACGACGGCCGCGGCCTGGACCGCGAGCGCATCCGGGCGCGGGCCGAGGAGCAGGGGCTGCTGGCACCGGGCGCCAAGCTGGCCGACGCCGACCTCTACCAGTTCCTGTTCCACCCCGGCTTCTCCACGGCGCGGGAGATCACCGCCGTGTCCGGCCGCGGTGTGGGCATGGACGTGGTGAAGCGCACCATCGAATCCCTGCGCGGCGCCATCGACGTGTCCACCACCGCCGGCCAGGGGACCGAGGTGACGCTGCGCCTGCCGCTGACGCTGGCGATCATCGACGGGCTCATGGTGCGGGTGGGCGACGGGCGCTACGTCATCCCGCTGTCGGCGGTGGAGGAGTGCGTCGAGCTGTCGGCGGCCGACGACGCGCGCTCGAAGGGACGCAGCTTTCTCAACATCCGCGGCGAGCTGGTGCCGTTCCTGCGCCTGCGCGAGCTGTTCAACGCGGCGACACCGCCGGCGCTGTTCCAGAAGGTGGTGATCGTCTCGTCCGGCGACATGCGGGTGGGGCTGGTGGTCGACCAGATCATCGGCAGCCACCAGACGGTGATCAAGTCGCTGTCCAAGCTGCACGCCGACGTCGAGACCTTCTCCGGCGCCACCATCCTGGGCGACGGCACGGTCGCCCTGATCCTGGACGTCCTTCATCTGGTCGAGTTCGGCCAGGCGCGCGAAGAGCGCCTGAAGGCATCGTGCCAAATGGCATCGTGAAGGAGTCCGCCATGATTGCCCTTTCCGGCGGCGCGCCGCTCGAAGTCCTCACGCTCGGTCTGGCGGACGAGGTGTTCGCCGTCGAAGCGGCGGTTGTCCGCGAGATCCTCGACCTCGTCCCGGTGACCGAGGTGCCAAACGCCCGGCCCTTCGTCGGCGGGCTGGTGAACGTCCGCGGCAAGGTGGTGCCGCTGGCCGACCTGCGCGTGGTGTTCGGGATGGAGCGCACGCCGCCCACCGTCGACACCCGCGTCGTCGTCATCGAGGCCGACATCGACGGCGAGGCGACGCCCGTCGGCATCCTGGCCGACAAGGTGCACGAGGTGACGGAGCTTCCCGCCGCTTCGCTGGAGGAGACGCCGCGCATCGGCATGCGCTGGCACCCGGAGTTCATCCGCTGCATCGGCAAGCGGGGGGACGCGTTCATCGTCGTCCCCGACATCGGACGGCTGCTGTCCGCGCACGCCGCCTGACACAAGCCCCTGAATGGGAGAAGAGACATGCGCGCTTCCGTCAAGCTGAAGCTCGGCGCCGCCTTCGGGGTGGTGATCGTCCTGTCGGCCGCCGCCACCATGCTGGGCATAAACAGCCTCGGCTCGCTTAACCGATCGCTGGAGGACGTGATCCAGGGCGACGCCCAGCGGCTGCGCCTCGCGCAGGAGATCAATGCCGCCACGCTGACGGCCGTGAAGGCCGAGAAGAATATGATCATGGCCGACACGGCGGAGCAGATCGCCCATCACGAAGGCGAGATGCTGAAGGCTCGCGACGAGGTCAAGGCGTATGCCCAGGAGTACCGCGGCATCGCAACTGCCTGGGGGAAGCAGAAGATCGAGGCTTTCGAGACCGCGTGGGGGCGCTACGTCGCCAACCAGGACAAGGTCCGCGATCTGGTGCGCGCTCAGACGCAGAAACAGGCCCGCCGGTTGTCGCGCGACGAGGGGCAACAGACGTTCAACCGTATGGCGGAGCCGCTGCTGGCGCTGGTGGATGCCGGGAGCACCGCGAGCGCGGTCGAAGAGGCGCAGTTCGGCATTCGCGCGGGCCGTGTCGTCCAGGCGCTGACGGAGGTGCGAAACATCGAGAAGGATCTCATCCTCTCCGACAATTTCGAGGTCAGCGAGCGCTTCCGTCAGGTGATCGAAAAGAAAATGGCGGAGGCGCAACGCCTGCGCGAAAGCCTGAGCGAGTTGGCAACGTCGCCGTCCCGCCTCGCCGCACTGTCCACCTTTGTCGAACGCTTTGATGCGTGGCGCAAGCTGCATGCGGATGCCGTAGCCCTGGGGCACCAGAAGTCCGAGGTGAAGGCCATGGAACTGTCGGGCGCGATTGGCCGGCCACTGCTGGATCAGGCGCAGGCATTCCTGGACGAGATATTGGCCCGCAACATCGAGCGCATGCGCAGCGCCGACGCCGAAGCCGACCAACAGTACGCCGAGGCGCGCACGCTGCTGATCGCGGCGCTGGGCGGCTCGCTGCTCATCGCCATCGCTGCCGCCACCTGGATCGCGCTCAGCATCAGCCGCGGGCTGGGCAGCGCCGTGTCGCTGGCCAACGCGGTGGCGGTCGGCGATCTCGACCAGCAGGTGACCGTCAAGACCAACGACGAGATCAAGGATCTGGTGGACGCGCTGAACCGCATGACCGCCAATCTGCGCGCCACCGCCGAAGTGGCCAACGAGATCGCCACCGGAAACCTGACGGCGCAGGCCAAGCCGCTGTCGGACCGCGACACGCTGGGCACGGCGCTGGAGACCATGCTGGACAAGCTGCGGACCATCGTCGCGGACGCCGGGGTGGCCGCGCAGAACGTATCGTCGGGCAGCCAGCAGCTGTCGGCGAGCGCCGAGGAGCTGAGCCAGGGGGCGACCGAGCAGGCGTCGGCGGCGGAGGAGGCGTCCTCATCGATGGAGCAGATGGCCTCCAACATCAAGCAGAACGCCGAGAACGCCGGGCAGACCGAGAAGATCGCCCGCCAGTCGGCCAAGGATGCGCAGGTCAGCGGCGAGGCGGTGGGGCGCGCCGTGCAGGCCATGCAGACGATCGCCGAGAAGATCACCATCGTGCAGGAGATCGCCCGCCAGACCGACCTGCTGGCGCTCAACGCCGCGGTCGAGGCGGCGCGGGCCGGCGAGCACGGCAAGGGCTTCGCGGTGGTGGCGTCGGAAGTGCGCAAGCTGGCCGAGCGCAGCCAGGCGGCGGCGGCGGAGATCAGCACGCTGTCGTCGGACACGGTGAAGGCGGCGCAGGAGGCCGGATCCATGCTGTCCCGGCTGGTGCCGGACATCAAGCGCACGGCCGAGCTGGTGGAGGAGATCTCGGCGGCGTGCCGCGAGCAGGACATCGGCGCCGACCAGATCAACCAGGCCATCCAGCAGCTGGACAAGGTGACGCAGCAGAACGCCTCCGCGTCGGAGGAGATGTCGGCGACGTCGGAGGAGCTGGCCGCCCAGGCCGAGCAGCTGCAGGCCACCATCGCCTACTTCCGCACCGACGATGCGGGCGCGCCGCGTGCCATGATCCCGACCGCGGTGCGAGAGGAGCCGCGGCACGCCGTGTCCGCCGCAACCAAGCCGGTCAAGCGACCCACGGCCTCGGTCGCGCGTCCGAACGGCAAGGCGGGCAAGCCGCAGGTGAAGAACGGCAAGGACCACGGCGCCGGCGGCTTCACGCTGGACCTCGCCGATGCAGGCGACGCGGCCGACGCGGCGTTCCAGCGCTACTGAACCGGACCGGGGGAGGGCAGGGCCATGACGGAGAGACCGCAGTACGTGACGCTGGGCGTCGGCCACGAGGTGTTCGCCCTGCCGGTGGAGGTGGTGCAGGAGATACTCGACCCCCGCCCCATCGCCCACCTGCCGCAGGCGCCGGCCCACCTGCTGGGCATGATCGACGTGCGCGGGCGCGGCGTGCCGGTCATCGACCTGCGCCGCAAGCTGGGCCTGGCCCCGGCCGGACCGGCGGGGGCGTCGGGCGACGGCACGCGCATCCTGGTGCTGGAGGTGCCGGTGGCCGGGCGCGGCCTCGTCCTCGGCCTCGTCGCCGACCGGGTGTTCGAGGTGACGGCGCTGGACGAGGACCGGCTGGCGCCGCCGCCGGAGATCGGGGCGCGCTGGAACTCCGCCTGTATCGCCGGGGTGGGGCGGCGGGGCGGCGCCTTCGTCATCGTGTTCGACCTGGAACGGCTGCTGGCCGCCGACGCCGTCCTGCTGCCGGACGGCGCCGCGGCCGGGCTGGCGGCCTGAACGCGGGGAGGCGGCCATGTTCGACCAGCTGAGCGAGCGCAACTACCAGCGTCTGGCCGAGGTGATCCATGCCCACAGCGGCATCCGCATGCCGCCCGCCAAGCGGACCATGGTCGAGGGGCGCCTGCGCAAGCGGCTGCGCGCGCTGGACGTGCCCAGCCTCGACGAATACTGCCGCATCCTGTTCGACCGCGACGGGCTGGAGGGCGAGTTCGTCCACCTGATCGATGCGGTGACCACCAACAAGACCGACTTCTTCCGCGAGCCCGACCACTTCCGCTATCTGGCGGAGGAGGCGGTGCCGCGGCTGCGGGCGGAGCGGCGGGCCGGTGCCGACCGGCCGCTGAAGGTGTGGAGTGCCGCATGCTCCTGCGGGGCGGAGCCCTACACGCTGGCCATGGTGCTGGCCGAGTTGGAGCGCAGTCACCATCAGGGGACGCCGCGCATTTCCATCCTCGGCACCGACATCTGCACCCAGGTGCTGGAGCAGGCGGTGGCGGCGATCTACCCGGCCGAGATGATCGGCCCGGTGCCGGCGGAGATGCGCCGCCGCTACCTGCTGCGCGCCCGCGACCCGGAGCGGCGGGAGGTGCGCATTGCCCCGGAACTGCGCCGCCACGTCCGCTTCGCGCGGCTGAACCTCATGGACGCGCGCTATCCGGTGGACCAGGACATGGACGTGATCTTCTGCCGCAACATCCTGATCTATTTCGAAAAGGACACGCAGCACTCGGTGCTGAAGCGGCTGTGCCGACACCTGCGGCCGGGCGGCTACCTGTTTTTGGGCCACGCCGAATCCATGATCGGCGGCGACCTGCCGGTGAAGCCGGTGGCCGCCACCGTGTTCCGCCGCGCATAGGTGCCGCCATGGGACATGAGCCGGAGCACAAGCCGGGACGTAAGCTGCGCGTGCTGATCGTCGACGATTCGGCCTCCGTCCGCCAGACGCTGGCCGACATCCTGGCGTCCGATCCCGAGATCGAAGTGATGGGGACGGCCACAGACCCCTTCGTCGCCGCCCAGCGCATCCAGCACGAGGTGCCGGACGTCATCACCCTGGACGTCGAGATGCCGCGCATGGACGGCATCACCTTCCTGCGCAAGCTGATGGCGCAGCGCCCGGTGCCGGTGGTCATGTGCTCCTCCCTGACCGAGGAGGGCTCGCAGACGCTGCTGCAGGCGCTGGAGGCCGGGGCGGTGGACGTGATCGCCAAGCCGCGCACCGACACCCGCCAGTTCCTGCTGGAATCGCGCGTGCGCATCTGCGACGCGGTGAAGGCGGCGGCGCACGCCCGCGTCGGCGGGCGCCGCGCGGCGGTGACCTCGGTGCCGGCCAAGCTGTCGGCCGACGCCGTGATGCCGCGGCCGACCGCCAGCCGGGCCATGGCGCGCACGACCGAGAAGGTCGTGTGCATCGGCGCCTCCACCGGCGGCACCGAATCCCTGCGCGCCGTGCTGGAGGCGCTGCCGGAGGACTGCCCCGGCATCGTCATCGTCCAGCACATGCCGGAGACGTTCACCGCCGCCTTCGCCCGCCGCCTGGACGGGCTGTGCCGGATCGAGGTGAAGGAAGCGGCGGACGGCGACGCGGTGCTGCCCGGCCGGGCGCTGATCGCGCCGGGCAACCGGCACATGCTGCTCCAGCGCAGCGGGGCGCGCTACACCGTGGCGGTCAAGGACGGGCCGCTGGTGTCCCGCCACCGCCCGTCGGTGGACGTGCTGTTCCGCTCCGCCGCGCAGTACGCCGGGGGCAACGCGGTGGGCATCATCATGACCGGCATGGGCGACGACGGCGCCCATGGATTGCTGGAGATGCATCAGGCCGGCGCCTTCACCATCGCCCAGGACGAGGAGACCTGCGTCGTCTTCGGCATGCCCAAGGAGGCGATCGGCCTGGGTGCGGCCGACAAGGTGGTGCCGCTGGGCATCCTGTCGGCCGAGATCATGCGGGTGCGGGCATGAGGAGGTATCGGTCATGAACGCCTGGCTCTCCCGTCTGCCCGAAGGGGCTTTCGCCGGCGAAAGGCTCCCGGTGTTCGCCATGCCATCGGCCGACGCCAGCCTCGCGGCCACCCTGCGCGACGTTGCGGCGGCGGCGACGGAGCCTTTCGTCCCGGCCGAGCGCGCCATCCTGGCCATCGGGGAGCGGCTGTGCGACGCCAGCGACGCGCTGGGCCGGCTGACGTCCGTCTTCGAGACGCTGCCGCACGAACTCGACCACGAGGACGTGCGCGACACCATGCAGCATCTGGGCGCCGTGGCCGGCACCCTGTCCGGCATCGCCGGCACGCTGGCCGACGAGCGCGCGGCGCTGGAGGATCTGGCGGAGCGTGCGAAGAGCGTCGGCGAGCGGGCGCAGCGGCTGCACAAGACGGTGGCGGCGGTCTCGGTGCTGGCGGTGAACGCGCGCATTGCCGCCGCCCACATCGACGCGGAGCGCGAGGACTTCTCCATCTTCACGGTGGAGATCGCGCGGCTGACCGCCACCGCCTCCGGCACCATCGACCGCTTCGCCCATGAGTTGGAGCGGCTGGGCGGTCAGTTGCGCTCGGCCGCCGCCAGCCAGGGCGCGTTCGAGCGGGCGCACGGCGCCGACCTGCGCGGCGCCGCCGCCCGGCTCGAAGCCTGCCTGGACGCCGTGCGGCGGCGCCGCGACCAAGCGGCCGCGGCGGCGAGGGAGATCGGCACCCGTTCGCGCCGGATCGCCGAGGGGGTGAGTGCCGCCGTGCGGTCGCTGCAAATCGGCGACATCACGCGTCAGCGGGCGGAGCACGTGGGGCACGCGATGGAGGTGCTGGCCGGCGCGTTGGCGCAGGACGGTGACGGCGGGTGGAGCGCCGCCCTATCGGAGGAGCAGCGCGCCGCCGTGGTGTCCACCGTTTGCCGCCTGCAATCCACGCAGGCCGGGCGCGCCGCCGCCGAGTTCGAGCACGAAATTCGCAGCCTGACGACGGCCCTGCTGGGGCTCGCCGACGAATCCCGCGCCATCACCGGGCTGGGCGACCGGCTGTACGGGGCGGCGCAGCAGGGAGCCGGCACCTCCTTCCTCGCCGATCTGGCGGCGGAGCTGGGCAAGGCGGAGGCGCTGATGGGCACGTGCGGGGAAGCGCGCGCCGAAGTGGATCGGGTGGCCGAAACGGCGTCACGCTCGCTGGCATCCCTGGTGACGGAGATTGAGGCGGTGCGCGGCATCGAGGTCGACATGCGTCTCGTCGGGCTCAATACCGCGCTGAAATGCGGACGCTTGGGTACACAGGGCCGGACGCTGAGCGTCATCGCGCAGGAGTTGCGGACCTACGCCAACCACACGGTGGAGGACGCGCAGGCGGTGATGGCTGGCTTGCGGGAGGTGGTGGGGGCGGCCGAGGCACTGCACCGTCGCGGCGTCGAGCAGAGCGCCGCCCGTATGGCGCTGCTGGGGCAAGAGACGGCCGCCGCTGTTGCCCGATTGGATACCATCGGGGCGGGCCTGTCGGCGGCGCTGGCGACGCTGGAGGGGGAGGGCGGCGGGGTCGCCCGCGTGCTCGCCGATACGGCCGCCGGCATCACCCTGCACGAGGATGTTGGCCGCGCGCTGCGGGCCGCCGCGCAACGGCTGGAGGCGCTCGCCGCATCGGAGGCGGGTGGCGACGAGGACGCCGATGTGGTGCGCGAGCGCGTGCTGGCAGTCCTGAAGGGACACTACACCATGGCCAGCGAGCGCGACATCCACGACCTGTTCACCGGCGTGGAGACGGTGGCGGGCCATGATCCGCCGACTGTACCACTGGCCGGAAAAGCGGAGGCGAACGTCGATGACCTCCTGTTCTGACACCGGCCGCTCCGACGCCGTGCCCGGCGGCCTTTGCCTGTCCGGCACGGCCCCTTCGGGCACGCCGACGCGCATCGTCATCGTCGACGACAGCGTCAGCTCGCTGGCAGCGCTGGAGGCGCTCGTGCGCGGCATTCCCGGCTGCGCCCCGCTGCCCTTCGCGCGCTCGGCCGAGGCGCTGGCGTGGTGCCTGCGCAACGACTCGGACCTCATCCTGCTCGACTACCACATGCCGCCGCCCAACGGGCTGGAGTTCATCGCCGCCTACCGGCGCGAGGCGGCGCACCCGGACGTGCCCATCGTCATGGTGACGACGTCCGGCAGCCGCGACGTGCGCCTGCGGGCACTCCACTTAGGTGCCACCGACTTCCTGACCAAGCCGGTGGACGAGAGCGAGTTCCTGGCCCGCATCCGCAACCTGTTGCGCCTGCACCAGAGCCACCGCATCCTGACCACGCGCTCGCAATGGCTGGCGGAGGAGGTGGCCCGCGCCACCCGCACGCTGGTGCAGCGCGAGCGCGAGACGATCCTGTTCCTCTCCCGCGCCGCCGAGCACCGTGACCCGGAGACCGGAGACCACCTCGTGCGCATGGCCGCCTACGCCCGCATCATCGCCGAAGGGATGGGGCAGCCGGCGGACTTCGTGGAACTCATCCACACCGCCGCCCCCATGCACGATGTCGGCAAGATCGGCATCCCCGACCACATCCTGCTGAAGACCGGCCGCCTGACCGCGTGCGAAGTGGCGATCATGCAGCAGCACACCGTGTACGGGCACGAGATCCTGGCCGGCAGCAGCTCGCCCCTCCTGCTTCTGGCGGCGGAGATCGCGCTGAGCCACCACGAGCGGTTCGACGGAGCCGGTTATCCGCACGGCCTGCGTGGCGGGGATATCCCGCTGGCGGGCCGCATCACCGCGTTGGCCGACGTGTTCGACGCGCTGACCAGCGTGCGCCCCTACAAGGAGGCGTGGCCGGTGGAGCGGGCACGCGCCTACGTGCTGGCGGAAAGCGGTGCGCATTTCGATCCGGCCTGCGTCGAGGCCTTCCGCGCCCGCTGGCCGGAGATCCGCGAGGTCGCCGCGCGGTACTCGGCCGATGCCGTTCCGGTGCCGGTCCGCGCCCCAGTGCACTCTTAATGCGGCGCATTCTTAATAGTGTGGGGGAGGGCGGTCGTCCTGCGGCGAGCGCTCGACTCCGGCTTCCAGGTCCGCCAGCCGCTCGCGCAGGCGGCGGACCTGCGCGGTCAGCAGGTCGATGGTGCGGCCCTGCTCGAACATCACCGTCGAGAGTTCCTCGGCCATGCGCTCGTGGTGGGCGAGACGGGCTTCCAGGTCGATGAGACGGTTTTCGAGCGAAGGGTCTTGTGCGGCGTCGGCCATGCGGAATCCTTAAGCTTGCGTGCGGACGATTGCTCCGCGAAGCGCTCTCTCCTACACCTGGAGGCCGAAGCGGTGCAAAGTGGCGCTGCAACGTCTCGCACATCAATCTCCGGACAATGGTAGGGGAGAGCATGGACACCGAGTCCATTCGCAAAGCGTACAAGCGCTACGCGCGCATCTACGACAACACGTTCGGGCACCTGCTGGCGCCCGGCCGGCATGCCGCCGTGGAGCGGATCAACGAGAAGGGCGGCCTGCGGGTGCTGGAGGTCGGCGTCGGCACCGGCCTGTCGCTGACGGCGTACCGCAAGGACAACACCGTCACCGGCATCGACCTGTCCATGGAAATGCTGCGCGTCGCCCAGCAGCGTGTGGACCGCGACGGGCTGACCAACGTCGAGGGCCTGCTGCAGATGGACGCCGGCAAGCTGGCGTTCGAGGACGGCAGCTTCGACCTCGTCGTCGCCATGTATGTCATGACCGTGGTCCCGGACCCGCAGGGCACCATGGCGGAACTGCTGCGCGTCTGCCGGCACGGCGGCGAGATCCTGATCGTCAACCACTTCGCCGACACCAAGCCCGGCATCCGCAGCTTCATCGAACGCGCGGCCGCCCCCTTCTCCAAGAAGCTGGGCTGGCGCCCGGACTTCACCATGGACGCGCTGCTGCGCGGCTGCCCGGTGACGGTGGAGGCGGTGCACAGCATGCCGCCGCTCGGGCTGTTCAGCCTTCTGCAGTGCCGCCGTGCCTGATCGGCAGGGCGTATGAAAAAAGCGCTGGACAGGGGGCGTGGGCATCCCATATAAGCCGCCGTCCCCGACGACGGCATGTTTGGCCACGGCGGGCGGCGTCAGACACGGCGCTGCTCCGATCAAGGTTCGAATGTAAACGTTGTTCAGGGTTCGGCTCATCGCCAGAATTGGCAGAGGCACGCTCAAGTGGTGTTTTGATAAAACACTGCGGAGTGTCTTTCGCCAATAATGGTTTTTCTGCCGGATTTGTTGGGTGGTTGGCGGTATCGCCGGGCGCCGGACAAAAAAAGAAAGAGCCGCTTCGATTTCTTGTTGACACGGGGCGGCGGGGTGATTAAGTTAGCTCTCATCGAACGGCGGCGGTGACGCCCCGGACGATCTCCTAGAGAGAGCCGACGATGCCGGGTCCGCTGATGGCGGGCCAATCGGTGTCGCTTCGGGTCTCTTCACCGAATGTCCGGTCTGTCGGGCCGCCCCTCTCGGGGTTGGCGGCAGCCGAGCGGCTCCCCAGGAGCTGCGGGTTCTTTGATAAATGAATATCGTTTCGAGAAGGGATGCGCAGGCGGCGAGACCTGCGGTTGGGGTCCTCCGGTAGGAGGGGCCTGGCACACACGGGGTCGTTCGACCGCGCATTCCAAGCCAAGCAGAGATACAGAATCGAGCTTAGGTTGGTGTGTCGCACGAGCGACCCCATCAATTGCCCTGGTCTTTCGGGACCGGTGGTGAATTGAACCTGAGAGTTTGATCCTGGCTCAGAACGAACGCTGGCGGCATGCCTAACACATGCAAGTCGAACGATGGCTTCGGCCATAGTGGCGCACGGGTGAGTAACACGTGGGAACCTGCCTTTCGGTTCGGGATAACGTCTGGAAACGGACGCTAACACCGGATACGCCCTTCGGGGGAAAGTTCACGCCGAGAGAGGGGCCCGCGTCCGATTAGGTAGTTGGTGGGGTAATGGCCTACCAAGCCGACGATCGGTAGCTGGTCTGAGAGGATGATCAGCCACACTGGGACTGAGACACGGCCCAGACTCCTACGGGAGGCAGCAGTGGGGAATATTGGACAATGGGGGCAACCCTGATC
>Ga0196970_1000367_pt1 | contig 56597 bp, 50 predicted proteins | sample S1v_513CmetaG_FD_148672 | JGI IMG/M metagenome (GOLD analysis project Ga0196970, IMG submission 148672) | Soil microbial communities from Anza Borrego desert, Southern California, United States - S1+v_5-13C | ecosystem: Environmental > Terrestrial > Soil > Desert | place: USA: California...
GCGTCGATGTGGCCCGGCAGGGCGGCGTGGCGCGCAGTGCCTTCACCCGGGGATTGCGCCCCTTCATCGACATGCTGCAGCGGCTGGTGCCGGGCCGCTCGGAGGAGGCGAAGCGCAAGGCGGCGCTTGCCACCCTGTCGGGGATGGTCGGTGCCCTCATCCTCGCCCGTGCCGTCGACGACCCGGACCTGTCGGACGAGATCCTGGAGGCGGCACGCACCAGCCTGACCAAACCCTGAGCCCTGAGCGGGGCATCCTCAGGCCTTGAAGAAGGCCAATATGCGGAAAGAGCCGGCTCGTCCGTCTTACGGGGTTTGAAGGAAAAGCTCGTCGGCGATGACCGCGCCGCTCGCCTGCATCAGATAAAGCCCGATGTGGTGGGCGACCATCTGCGGGTGGGCCGCGGTGTCGGGCAGGCCGAGGACGCGGGCCGTGGCGAGCGGCAGGTCGTAGGTGGCGCATCCCGGCTCATACACGACGATCTCGCGCAGCGGCCCGGTCATGCCGTGGTTGCGCGCCGACAGCAGGGCCTGCACCGCCTGGAGCACGCAGATGTCGGTGCAGATGCCGTCCACCACCAGCGTTTCGATGCCGTTTCCCGCGATCCAGTCGAACAGCCGGTTCCGGCCGGTCGCGAGGTCGGTCGTCCCGACCACGCCGTTGATGCAGTCCTTGCGCATCAGCGTGACGCCGGGGGCGCCGTCCAGCCACGACAATTCCTCGACCAGATCCTCTTCGCCGGTGCCGGCTTCGCAGTGGGGCGGGTAGGGATGCTCGGGCTTGCCCGGCTCATGGGTGTCCAGGAACACCGCGATGGGGTGGCCGGCCTCGATGAACAGCCGGTTGGTGCGGTCGATCTCGGCGATCATACGGGTGACCTGGGCGTTGGCCGACGGCGGCGCCAGATTGCCGCCGCCGATGGCGGCGAAGCCCTTCACGGGATCGACGTCGAGCTTTCCAACCCCCTTTTCGGCCAGGGCCACGGTGGTCCTGCGCACCGGCAGTGTGGCCGCGACGGCCCCCAGCGCGGCGGCCGGGCTGATGATCGGTTCGGTCATGATGCGTCTCCTCAGGTTCAGACCAGTACGGGCACGTTCGCGACGCCCTCGGTGCCGAAGATGGCGCGGTAGCGGGCGACCTCGGAGGCCGGCCCGGTGGCCTTCTCGTAATTGTCGCTGAGCTTGACCGCTCCCTTCCAGGCGCCGTCCACCTCGACCGCCGTCACCTTGCAGACGAGGCTCAGCGGATCGAGTCCTTGGCCGTTGCGCGGATGGCAGCCCCGGAAGTCCGAGGTCAGCAGGGTGCCCCAGCCGTAGCCGTCGCGGATGCGGCCGCCGAAGGTCCGATGGAGCCGCAGGATGTCCTCGACGTCCAGCCCGTCGCTGAACAGAACGCGCTTCTCCCGCGGATCGCGGCCATGCCGCTCCAGCCAGGCGATGTATTCCTCGCCTGCCGCCACCGGCTCCTTGCTGTCCACCCGCATGCCGGTCCAGTCCGCCACCAGGTCCGGCGCGTTCCTGAGGAACTGGGTCGATCCGAAGGTGTCGGGCAGGAACACCAGCATCGCGCCGCCATAGGTCTCCTGCCACAGCCGCAGGACCTCGTACTGTGCGGCGCGCAGGTCGTCTTCGGTCCGCGCCAGCGCTGCGACCGTCGTGGGCAGCTCGTGCGCGTTGGTGCCGATGGCCTCCAGATCGTGCTTCATGGCGAGATGGGTGTTGGAGGTGCCGATGAAGCGCGGGCCGAGTTCAGCCGCCATCGTCTCCACGACATATTCCTGCCAGAGGAAGCTGTGCCGCCGCCGGGTGCCGAAATCCGAGAGGCTGAGGTGTTCGAGCGGGCGCAACCGTTCGATCTTGTCCCAGAGGCGGACCTTGGCGCGGGCGTAGAGGATGTCGAGTTCGGTTTCCGTCATGCTCGCCAGCGCGGCGCGCGTCTTCAGTTCGTTGATGATGCTGAGCGCGTAGATTTCCCACATCGTCGTCATCGCCCACGACCCCTCGAAATCCAGGCGCCACTGGCCGTCCTCCTCCGACAGCCGGTAGTCGGGCAGGGCGAATCCATCGGCGAGCCAGGCTACGAACTCGGGCCGGAAGATCCCGCGCTGGCCGTAGAAGGTGTTGCCCTGGAGCCAGACCGCTTCGGACCGCTTCAGGCGTAGCGAGCGCACATTGTCGAGCTGGCGGCGCAGCTCGGCCTCGTCGATGATCCGGGCGAGCTTCACCGACCGGGTGCGGTTGATCAGGCTGAAGCGGACCTTCACGTCGCGGAAATGCCGCCAGATGAACTGCAGCATCGCCAGCTTGTACCAGTCGGTGTCGAGCAGCGAGCGGACGATGAAGTCGGTGGCGAAATTGTGGTTGTGGGCGCGGCTGCTGAAATTGACGAGCATGGCTGAAACCTCCTGTTCTCGGCTGACCGGGGCACAGCCCGTACTGTTTGGTGGCCGGCGGGCGCCGGCCCGGCCCGTGGGTCCGCGCGGCGATGACGACGCCCGGAGGCTGACGGACAGCGTGTTCAGGCGTTGGACGAGGCGATCAAGGTCTGAATGATGTGGAAGTGATCTTCGAACATCCGTTCGGGATCGATTTCCGCGATCGGCATCCAGCGCGCCGATTTGGCGTCGTCACCGCCACGCACCTTGGGGAAGCCTTCGTCGGTGGCCTTGAGCTGGATGAGGAAGGCCTGGGTCACCGTGCGCCCGCGCGACGAGCGGTAGGGGTGATCGAAGATCTGGCTGGCGCGGATGCCGCCCTCCAGGAAGCCCGCCGGAATCTTGAGCTTCGTCTCTTCCCGCAATTCCCGGATCATGGCGTCCTTGATCCGCTCATGCTGACCGACGAAGCCGCCGGGGAGGGCCAGCAGGCCGCGTCCGGGCAGGCCCCGGCGCTCGACCAGCAGGACGTGCCCGGACAGGACCACCACGGCATCGGCGGTCAGAAAGGTCGGAGGGTAGGGAGCGTTGGCCCACCCGGACCTGTATTTGGCAATGTAGGCGCTTTCCTCGGCCAGCCGCTTGTACTCGTCGGTGCGCGCGAACTCCGCCATGAAGGCGGCGACATTCGCGGGCAGCGCGTCTTTCCACGTCTCCAGCGCCGCCGCCGCGTCGATGAAATAGGCATCGCGGATGGGTGTGGCCGAAATCCCCCGGCAGTTCATGCATTCCACGGCGCCCCATTGCGGGAACATGCGCAGATAGTAGCTGCTGTGGTCCTTCGAATGGCCGATCAGGCCGACCCTGGGGGCCGAGCCGTCGGCAGGCCGGTGGTGCTGCACGACGACGCCGTGCACCGCAGCCTGAACATCGCGGATCCATTCCAGGTCGTTGTAGCGGTCGATCAGGGGAAGCACCGTGATGCGCTCGCACTCTTCCGGTGTGAAGGCTCCCGCTATGCAGGAGCGAACCTCTTCGAAGCGGAAGGGGTTGCGGTGGCTGCGCGCCTGACGCGAGGATCCGACCAGCACGATCAGATGCCGCCCCAGCGACAGGGCCCGCTTCATGACGGCGAGATGGCCGAGATGGAAAGGACGGAAGCGGCCGACGAAGACCAGGAAATCAAACTTCAGGGCTCCGGACTCGCGTCCGGTGACGGTGATGGGTGGCATGCTCAGCAAGCTCCTTGCTGAAAGAACGCCGCAGTCTATCTGCGGAACACTGACGATACGGCCGAGGCAGACGTTTCTCAAGCTCTGGATATGCTCTTTGGGAGCAATACGGTTGGCGGCGCCGCGCAGCCGGGATTCAGAGGTCGCCTGCGCTGACGATACGGAACCAGGCGGCATAGGGTGTGGTCCGGATCATGTGCCGGTTCAGATCCGGCGCACCATCGGACCACCAGACAGGTCCCCGCTCGCCGAGAGCCTGTTTGGCCTGATCGACGGCGGCGTGGGCCGCCGCTTCCGCGCTGCGGTCGGCAGAACGCCGTGCGGCCGCCACGGCCCGGCGGGCCCGCATCAGATCGGCGATCAGGCCGGCGCGGGCCTCATCGGACAAGGCCGGGTTGGCCGCACGCCACAGACGTCCGCGCACCACGATGTAGCGGCCATCGGGGGTGGTGAGCGGGCTGGGCTTGGTGGACAAGTGAAATCTCCGACGCGTCTGCTGCGTGAACAGCGCGGGCGTCGAAACGGCCCAAAACCGGCCGGCGCATCAATCCGCGGCCCGGTCTTCTCCGCTTCCGCCCGGCGACGCGCATGCCGCCTCGGCGTCATGTCCCGATGCCGGCAGATCGGCGGCATTCTCGAGCAGATTGGCTCCCATCCTGCCCATGAAGGCGAGCCGGCGGTCGAATTTCGTCTCCATGACGATGCAGGAGGTGGTGCGGACGACGCCCTTGATCATGTTGATCCGCGTCAGTTCGGTGTTCAGCTTCTCCAGTGTTTCCGTGGCGACATGGATGACGAAATCCCAGTCGCCGGAAATGGCGTACACCGCCTGCACCGCCTCCATCGTCCGCATCTGGGCGATGACGTCGGAATAGGTCTTGTTGTTGCAGACCGCCATGGTGAAGCAGTTGACGGTGTAGATCAGCTTGCTGTGGTTGATGCGGACCGAATAGCCCTCGATCACGCCGGCGGTTTCCAGCCGCTGGATGCGCTCCTGCAGGGCCGTCCGCGACACGCCGATCTTGCGGGCGAGCGCGGAGGTCGGTTCCCGCGCGTTCTTCTGCAACAGGGCGAGGAGTTGCTTGTCCTTGTCCGTCAGGCGGAAACCCTGTTCGTTGCCCGGCCCAGACATACCCTCATCCCCTCGCATCGGTGGCCGATACCTTAAGAACCCTGGCGCCGGGATCGCGACTCCTGCCAGAAGTCCATCAGGCGCAGTCCCGCATAGACCATTTCCGCGGCAGGGGGGCCGAAGATACCGCCATTCCAGGTCAAACCGTAAGGGGCGAAAAACCGAATCCGGTCGCTTTCGCCGGTGATCGCCTCGGCAACGACGCGCCCGCCGATCGGCGCCGTGTTCATGCCATGTCCGCCGAAGGACGAACAGCTCCACAACCCTTCTTCAACTTTGGCGATATGCGGCATCTTGTGGCGCGCGTATCCCATCAAGCCCGACCATGCCTTTTCGATCCGCACATCGGCAAGGCCGGGGAAGACCCCGCTGATATCCCGGCGCAGCAGGGCGGCCAAGCGCTTTTCGTCCTGTTCATAGCGGGTGGTGATCCGTCCGCCCCACAGCAGGCGGTCGCCGTCGACGATGCGGTAATAGTCGGAGGAACGACGGTCGTCGCCGACAGCGTCGGTGGTCGCGACGAAATCCGCCAGTCGGTCGCCCAGCCGCTCGGTCAGCACGACATAGGTGGCGATCGGCAGGAAGGCCCGGCGCAGGGGACCGAACTCCGGCCCGCCGTAGCCGCCGCCGCACATCACCACGTCGTGGCACATGACCGAACCGTCCACCGTATCCACCCGCCAGCGGCCGCCGGGGCCGGGCGTGTCGGTGCGGCTCATGCCGATCATGGCGGTGCCCTCGAACAGCCGCCCGCCGGCGCCGGCGATCAGGTCGGCAAGGCCGAGGCAATAGTTCAGCGGGTGGAAATGGAAGCCGACCGGGTCGCGCAGGGCCTGGAAATAGATGTCGCTTTTCAGCAGGCCGCGCAGCGTCGGGCGGTCGATGTAGGCGAACTCATAGCCGTAGGTCCGCGCCATGTGGTCGCGGTGGCGCTGCAACTGGTCCGCCGCCTCATAGCGGGTGACGCCGAGCTTCCCCGTGGTCGGGTTGCAGCCGGGCAGGGAATGGCCGGCGATGGTGTCGCGGACGATCTCCACGCCTTCCACCGAAAGGCCGAACAGCGCGCGGGCATGATCCCGGCCGCAGCGGGCCTCGATGGTTCGCAGCCCCTCCGACCAGCCCTGCAGGACGAAGCCGCCGTTGCGGCCGGATGCTCCCCAACCGATCCGCTGCGCCTCCAGCAGCGCGACCGAACGGCCGCGCCGGATCAGTTCCCAGGCCGTGGACAGGCCGGCCAAGCCGCCGCCGACCACGCAGACGTCGGCCGTCACCGTACCGCGCAGAGGGGCGTGGTCGCTCGCCGGTCGGCGGGTGGCGCTGTAATAGGTGTTCGGGTAGTCACGCATGCCGGTTGGGTTCCGTTTGCCGGATTGGTGTCAGTTTTCGGGAAGCGGGCGGAGGCCGGCCGCCGGGGGAGCGGTGCGGCCGACCTCCGGCTGCCTCATTTGGCGACGGTGTAGTCCATGCCGTACCACTTCTCCGACAGCGACTTCAGCGTGCCGTCCGCCTTCAGAGCGGCCACGATCTCCGTCAGCTTGGCGTTCAGCTCCGCGTCACCCTTGTCGATGGCGATGGCCAGCGGCTCGTGGTAGGCCGGCTTGTCGTTGATGGCGCGGATCGGATAGCCGCGCTTCACCGCCGCCTCGACGGTCGGCAGGGCGGAGACGATGGCGTCAACCCGCACGCCGTCGCCGAGCCGCAGGTCGTCCAGCGGGCCGACGCTGTCGCCGTAGGTCTTGACGGTGCCGGGTTTCACGTCAGCCGTGAAGTCGGGGACGCCGACGGCGTCGATCTTCAGCTTCCCGCCGATGTAATCCTCGGAGGTCGTGCCGCCTTCGACCCCGACGGTCTTGCCGTTCAGCGCCGCGCGGCTGTCCAGCTTCGATGTCTTGTGAACGGCAAAGACATAGGGCGTGTAGTAATAGATCGCCGGGAAGTCGAGCACACGGGTCCGGCCGGTCGTCGGCGTCATCGAGCCGACGGAGACGTCCCAGCGGCCGTTCCAGTTGCCGGCGGTTATGATGCCCCATTCCGGCGTGATGAAGCGGGCCGTCGCGCCCAGCCGCTTGGCGATCTCCTTGGCCACCTCGACGTCGAAGCCGTCAAGCTGGTTGTCCTTGTTCATGAAGGATTGCGGCGGCCAGTTGGCGGCGGTCGCCACCACCATTTCCTTTTTCTGCGTGATGCGGTCCAGCGTGGCGCCCGCATTGGCGGCACCGGTGGAAATTGCGAGCGCGCCGATGGCGGCAGCGCCGAGGCACAGGGATTTGAGCAGGCTCATGGACGGTCTCCTGACGTGAGGGGAAGCCTTGGCGTTCGGACGATTTGAATTCTTGGGACAAGAGCGGACCGGCTCAGTGGCGGTGGCCGCGCGCCAGTCGGCGCTCCAGCCGGGCCTGCAACTGCTCCAGGACGATGGAGATCAGCCAATAAAGGGCGGCGGCGGTGATCAGCATTTCCAGGTGGCGGAACTCGTCGCGGCCCTGGGTGCGGGCGAGGAACATCAATTCCCACACGCCGATCACCGAGACGAGCGAGCTGTCCTTCAGCATGGCGATGAACTGGTTGCCGGTCGGCGGGATGATCAGGCGCAGGGATTGCGGCAGGATGATCAGCACCAGCGTGTGCATCGGCCCGAAGCCCAGCGCGCGCGCGGCCTCCCACTGGCCCTTGGGGATGCTCATGATTCCGGCGCGGAAGATCTCCGTCATATAGGCGCCGTAGCACAGCGACAGCGCCGCCACGCCGGCCGGAATAGCCCCGATGACGTAGCCCAGCTGCGGAATGCCGAGATAGATCAGGTAGATCTGGATCAGCAGCGGCACGCCGCGGAAGAAGGACGTGTAGAAGGACGAGATGGCGATGGCGAAGCCATTGTTCGACAGCCTCGCGATGGCGCCGATCATGGCCAGGACGAAGGCGATGGCGATGGAAATCGCCGAGATGTACAGCGTCGTGGCGACGCCCTGGGTGATCAGGAACGACAGCTTGCCCAGGATGAAGCTGTAGGACAGGTCGAAACTGTAGAAGAAGACCAGGAACAGGCTGAGCACTTCCAGCCAGACGGCGGCGACCTGCAGCCGAAGGCTGAGCCGGCCGAGAAGATGGACGTTCAGCGTGAGGATCAGCGCAAGGCCGAGAGCGGCCCAGACGCTCACCAGCGCTTCGCCGCCCGGCAGGGCCGCGGTGACCGGCGCGAAGGCGGCGGCAAGGCCGGTGTGCCCGATGCCGCCAAGGATGCCGGCCGCTGTGATGGCGAGCGCCAGCACGCCCAGGAACCACGCCTTGTTCGTCAATCTGTCCCGGCGCACATGGTCATGGTACATGCCTGCGTCTTTCCCTTCCGTGCGTTTCACCCACAGTCCGTCCATCAGCCTGTACCGGCTGTGCGACGGGCGGTATCCGCCAATCCGCCGGCTTTGGCGGTAAATTGCGGAAAACTGCCGGGTAAGACCCTGCGTTACGACGGCTGGACCCGCCGGATTGAGGGCGGTGGGGCGAGCGGGCGTGCCGCATCCTAGCCCTGCCGACAGCCAATTCGAGGGGGGTGCCGCATTGAATGTGCCGCACCCCTGTTGAGGCTATGGCGCCCTTGCCAACCGCACTCACCGGAATCAGCAGTCAGGAGCACCAGCATGTCCAAGGAAGCATTGAAGGATCTCCTCATCGAGGAGCTTCAGGACGCATACAGTTCCGAGACCCAGATCCTCGAGGCGCTGCCCGCGATGGCGGAAGCGGCCTCGTCTCCTCAGTTGAAGCAGGCGTTCCAGACCCATCTCCAGGAGACCGATGGGCAGGTCAAGCGGCTGGAGCGGATCTTCCAGATCCTCCAGGCCGATCCGGCGGGCAACACCTGCGAAGCGACCCAGGGTCTGATCGAGGAAGCCGAGGAGATCATGGACCAGGGCCTTTCGCCGGAGGTTCTCGATGTCGCCCTGATCATGGCCGCCCAAAAGGTCGAGCATTACGAGATTGCCAGCTACGGCTCCCTCAGGACTTTGGCGGAGACGTGCGGAATGACGGACATCGCCAAGCTGCTCGATGAGACTCTCAGCGAGGAGAAGGCGACGGACGAGAAGCTGACCCAGCTTGCCGAGGGCGAGGTCAATCAGCGCGCCTTCAAGGCGGCCTGACCGGTGTGGGTGGCGGCCGTGCCGATGCGCGGCCGCCGCTTGCTTCGATTGCCCCGCATGCGATAAATCGGGCATGATCGCATTTTGGAACTTCGGCAGCTTCACCGACTTGGAAAAGGACTTGGAAAAGGACGTGGCGCTTTTCATGACCGACCTGCATCGACGGCTTGTCGTCAGCCAGCGTCCTGCGAGGATCGGGACGACGCGGGCGCAAACGCCTTGCTGACGGGACTGCCGGATTTCGCAGCCCAGGGGGCCGCTGTCGCCGCCTTCATCGAAACGCATGCGGACTGGGCGGAAGCCATCATCTTCCTGATGGCGTTTGCGGAGGGGCTGACACTCGTCGGGCTTCTTATTCCCGGCGTCGTCATGCTGACCGCGGCCGGCGCGCTCGTAGGCGCGGGCGTTCTCGATTTCTGGTCGGTCTATCTGGCGATCGCGGGCGGCGCCATCCTGGGGGACGCGACCTCCTACTGGCTGGGCCGCCGCTATGGCGAGCACATGTTCCGGATATGGCCGTTGAGCAGGCAACCCGAACTGCGCCGCCGTGGCGAAGCCTTCTTCCAGCGTCATGGAAGCAAGAGCGTGTTCCTGGCGCGCTTCATCGGCCCGTTGCGCGCGGTGGTGCCGACGACGGCCGGCATGATGGCGATGCCCCATCGGAAATTTCAGACATTCAATGTCCTGTCGGCCGTGATCTGGGCTCCGCTGCTGATGTCGCCCGGCCATCTTGCCTGGACCGGCTACGACTTGAGCGGAACAGGCGTCCGCACCGCACCGGCCGCCGGCGGCAGTGCGGAACAAGGGGTGGCGAAGTCCTGTGCGCCCGCTCCTCCCGTTGCCGGGCTGCCGGAACCAACGGGGTGTTGATCCCTGTCCTCAGCTTCCCGACGACGTCCGTCCGGTTCACTCCGCCGGACCTCCTGTCGCAGGGTCATCCCTAATCGCGCAGCCGGAGGGTGTGGGCTACTTTGGCGTGTCCCGCCGTGCCTGGAGATGTTCGGCAAGCGTGTCCGTAGCTTGTTGAAGGTCCCTTATACGGCGGGGCGCCCTCTTGATGATTTGATGCTGCCCATTGTGCTGCCGCCGACAGCCGCGCGTCCGACCGTTCCTGTCCGATGGCTCTGGTAAAGGCTGGCATTGACGATTAGCTTGTCAAACAAATGATCAAAGAGCGTCCCGGCAGCCGATGGCTGCGGGCGTGTGGAAAGGGACGGGCGGCCATGTCGAAAGCGATGCGCATCCATCAGGGAAGCTTCGGCCGCGTCGCGCTGCTGGACATGGACAACGCGCTGATCCATCACGCGCATCCCCATTGCCATGTGCTGATCAAGGCCTCCGGCGCGGACACGCGCTTCGCGGTGGGGGAACGGCTCTACCCGCTTCGCGACGACACCGCGGTGCTGGTCAACAGCTGGGAGGCCCATTCCTACGCCCATCAGCCGGGCGCCCCGCGCACGGTGATCCTGGCGCTGTACATCGAGCCGCGCTGGCTCGGCGCCATGCAGCGCGAACTCAACGCCAGCGGCAATCCCGGCTTCTTCGCGCAGTCCTGCGGAGAGCTGACGCCGCACATCCGCCGGCTGGCCGACCGCATGGCGGCGGAACTGCTGTATGACGACCCGTCGGGCGAACGGATGGAGGAGGCGCTGTTCGACCTGATGATCGCCATCATCGACCGCTTTTCCGAATGGCGGAGGCTGGGCGGCGCGCGCTGTGCCGCCCCGGCGGCCGGCGACTTCCGCATCCGTCAGGCCATCCGCTTCATGCGGGGGAGCTTGGGGGAGGAGTTCGACGCCGGCCGCGTCGCCGCCGCCGCCGGCCTGTCGCGCGCCCACATGTTCCGGCTGTTCCAGCAGACGATGGCGATCACCCCGGCGCTCTATTTCAACGTGCTGCGGATGGAGGCGGCGATCGACGCCATGGCCGCCGGTCTGGAGAGCGCGACCGAGGTGTCCGGGCGGCTCGGCTTTTCGGCGCCCAGCCATTTCAGCCGCTTCTTCCGCAACCACCAGGGCGTGACGCCCACCGAATACCGCCGCGTCGTCAATCTGGTTGACCGGCCGGGCGGGGGAACGCCCGAGGCCGGGCATGCCTGACGATGAGACGCGCGAAAATGAGACGCTAGGGTAAATCGCGACACTCCACGGTAAAAGCTTTGCTTGGCGAACGGTCTAGTCTCCCCCGGTAACGGGAGGATGACGATGACGGCCACGCAGACCGCCACGCAGACCACTGGAATAGAAGGCGATCCGGCGCAGTCGGCGGCGGCCCCGTTCGTCGGCCGCGCGATGCCGCGGGTGGAGGATGCGGCGCTGCTGACCGGCGTCGCCCGCTATGCCGACGATCTGCCGGTGAAGCCCGGCACCCTGCAGGCCGCGATCCTGCGCTCGCCCCACGCCCATGCGGATCTGCTGGGCATCGACACAGCCGCCGCCCTGGCGGTGCCCGGCGTCGCCGCCGTGGTCACCGGAGCCGACGCCAAGCGCCTTGCCGGCGCCTTCCTGGTCGGCGTCCGGGCGCCGATGGAGCATTGGTGCCTCGCCATCGACCGCGTGCGCCATGTCGGCGAACCGGTGGCGGTGGTGCTGGCCGACAGCCGCTATCAGGCCGAAGACGCGCTCGACCGGATCGAGGTGCGCTATCGCTCGCTGCCGCCGGTGACCTCGATCACCCAGGCTTTGGACGAAGGATCGGAGCCGCTGCACCCGGCGGTGGGGTCCAACCTCGTCAACAGCCGCAGCTTCCGCTACGGCGACCCTGACGCCGCCTTCGCCCGCGCCGCCCGCACCGTGTCGGTCGAGGTCGAATATCCCCGCAATTCCTGCACCCCGATGGAGTGTTTCGTCGTCCTGGCCGACTACGACGCGGCCGAGGATTCCTACGAGGTGCTGTCGAACTTCTCCGGCCCCTTCGCCGTCCATCCGGTGATGGCCCGCGCGCTGAACGTGCCGGGATCGCGGCTGCGGCTGAAGACCCCGCCCCATTCCGGCGGCAGCTTCGGCAACAAGCAGGCGGTCTTCCCCTATGTCGTGCTGATGGGGCTGTGCGCCCGTGTCGCCGGCCGGCCGGTGAAGTGGGTGGAGGACCGGCTGGAGCATCTGATGGCCGCCACCTCCGCCACCGCGCGCCGCATGCGCATCGACGCGGCGGTGGAACCGAACGGCCGGGTGCTGGCGCTGCGGATGGAGCAGACCGAAGACTGCGGCGCCTATCTGCGGGCGCCGGAACCGGCCTCGCTCTACCGCAACCACGGCAACCTGACGGGCGCCTACGACATTCCCGATCTGGCGGTGACCAACCGCATCGTCGTCACCAACAAGACGCCGACCGGCCTCAACCGAGGCTTCGGTGGCGGACAGCTCTATTACGGGCTGGAGCGGCTGATGAACCGCGTGGCGGCGGAACTTGGGCTGGACCCGCTCGATGTCATCCGCCGCAATCTGGTGGCGGCTGACGCCATGCCCTACCGCACCGCGTCGGGCGGGATGCTCGACAGCGGCAACTACCGCGCGACGCTGGAGCAGGCGGTGCGCGAGGGCGCACTCGACGCGCTGAAGGCGCGGCGCGACGCTCTGCGGGCGGAGGGGCGCCTGTACGGCATCGGCTACGCCGCGGTGGTCGAGCCGTCGATTTCCAACATGGGCTACATCACCACCGTCCTGACCGCCGAGGAACGGCGCAAGGCCGGGCCGAAGAACGGAGCGCAGGCGACCGCCAGCGTCGCGGTCGATCCCACCGGCGGCGTGTCGGTGACGGTGGCCTCCGCACCCCAGGGGCAGGGGCACCGCACCGTGTTGGCCCAGGTGGTGGCCGACGTCTTCGGCCTGCGGTTCGAGGACATCCGCGTCAACACCGACCTCGACACCGGCAAGGACGCCTGGTCGATCGCGTCGGGCAATTATTCCAGCCGCTTCGCCGGGGCGGTGGCGGGGGCGGCCCAGGTGGCGGCGACCCGGCTGCGCGGCCGCATGGCGGTGCTGGTCGCCGGGCAGCTCAACTGCCGGGCGGAGGATGTGCGCTTCGCCGGCGGCAAGGTCTTCTCCGCCGCCAATCCGGACAACGGCTTGTCGTTCTCCCGCGTCGCCGCCGCCGGCCACTGGTCGCCGGGAACGCTGCCCGACGGGCAGGAGGCGGCGCTGCGCGAGACCGCCTTCTGGACGCCGGAGCCGCTGAAGGCGCCGACCGATGCCGACCACATCAACAGCTCCGCCTGCTATGGCTTCATCTTCGATTTCTGCGGAGTGGAGATCGACCGGGCGACGGGGGCGCCGCGGATCGACCGCTACGTCACCATGCACGACGCCGGACGGTTGCTGAACCCGCTGCTGGTGGAAGGCCAGATCCTGGGCGGCTTCGCCCATGCCGTCGGCACCGCGCTGTACGAGGAATACGCCTATGGCGACGATGGCCGGTTCCTGTCCGGCACCTTCGCCGATTATCTGGTGCCGACCGCCTGCGAGGTGCCGGTTCCGGTCATCCTCCACCGCGAAAGCCCGTCACCGGTGACGCCGCTCGGCGCCAAGGGGGTGGGGGAGGGGAACTGCATGAGCACCCCGGTCTGCCTCGCCAACGCGGTGGCGGACGCCCTGTCCGGATTGTCGGTGTCCGGCGTATCGGCGGGCGAGGTGCCGTCCCTGCCGATCACCCCGGCCAAGCTGGCTGCGCTGATCCATCCGCCGGAACCGCCGCGACCGGCACCCGCCGGTGGCGCCAGGGAGACACCGCCGCCGACCGCCGCACCGGGCGGGCGCGGTCTGACCGGGGAGGGCAGCCGCGAGGTGCCGGCCACGCCCGAACAGGTCTGGGCCATCCTGCTCGATCCCAAGGAGTTGGCGGCGCTGCTGCCCGGCTGCGAGGCGTTAGACCTCGTCGGTCCCAACGCCTACCGGGCGGAGGTGGTGGTCGGAATCGGACCAGTGCGCGGCCGTTATATCGCGGAGGTCGCCTTGTCCGACCTCGACCCGCCCAACGCGCTGACCCTGACCGGCAGCGGCACCAGCGCACTGGGATCGGGCACCGGCACCGGGCATGTCACGCTGGAACGCACGGCCACCGGCACGCGCGTCACCTACCGCTACGGCGCGTCGGTCGGCGGCAAGGTCGCCGCGGTCGGCGGCCGGATGCTCGACAGCGCGTCCCGCCTGCTGATCGGCCAGTTCTTCGAAAAGCTGGCCGCCCGGGCCGGTGGCTCCGCTGCTCCGGCCGAACAGCCGTCACTTCTGGCGCGTCTGCTGCGCCTTCTGGGGATCGCCCGATGAAACCCGCATCCTTCGACTATCTGCGGCCGGCGACGGTCGCCGACGCGCTGGCGGCGCTGGCGGCCGGGGGTGAGGACGCCCGCGTGATCGCCGGCGGCCAGTCGCTGATGCCGATGTTGAACATGCGGCTGGTCCAGCCGCGCCTGCTGATCGACCTCGGCCGGCTGGAGGAACTGCGCACGCTGCGCGCCGAGAACGGCTGGCTGACCGTCGGCGCCGCCGTCACCCAGGCCGAGGTGCTGGCCCGCCCGACCCTGGCGCGGGAGGTTCCGCTGCTGGCAGCCGCCCTGCCGTGGGTCGGCCATTTCCAGACCCGCAACCGCGGCACGCTCTGCGGCTCCGTCGCCCATGCCGACCCCAGCGCCGAGACGCCGCTCTGTCTGGTCGCCACCGGCGGCGAGGTGGTGCTGCGCAACCTGCGCCGCCGCCGCACCGTGCCCGCCGCCGACTTCTTCCTGGGACCGCTGACCACGGTGAAGGCGGCGGACGAGATCGTCGAATCCGTCCGCTTCCCGCTCGCCCGGCCGGGCAGCGGCCATGCCTTCCGCGAGCTGTCGATGCGGCACGGCGATTTCGCCATCACCGCCTGCGCAGCCACGGTCGATGGAGAGCGCGCCAGCGTCGCCGTCGGCGGGGTCGCCGACCGGCCGGCCCTCCGGTCCTGGCCGCTGGTTGCCGGCGGGCTGCCGCCGGATCTCGACGAGGCGCTGAACGCCTTCGCCTGGGATCTCGGCGGCGACGACGACCAGCACGCCACCGCGCGCTACCGCCGCGACCTCGTCCGCCGGATCGGCCGTACCGTCCTTGAGGAAGCCTTGTCATGCCGCCGCTGAAATCCACATCGCCGCTGGCGGCGGAGACGCGCCACGCCGTCTCCGTCGTCCTGAACGGCACGCCGCGCACCGGCCACGCACACCCGCGCCTGCTGCTGAGCGATTTCCTGCGCCATGAACTGGGCGCCCACGGCACCCGCGTCGGCTGCGAGCATGGCGTATGCGGCGCCTGCACCGTCCGCATCGACGGCGTGGCGGTCCGCGCCTGCCTGACGCTGGCGGTCCAGGCCGACGGCCGGCGCATCGACACCGTCGAAGGGCTGGCGCAGGCCAACCAGGGACGCATGACCGCGCTCCAGGAGGCGTTCCGCCGCCATCACGCCCTGCAATGCGGCTTCTGCACGGCGGGCATCCTGATGTCGCTGACCGATTACCTGGGCCGCAACCCCAAGCCAACCGAAGAGGAGCTACGCGACATGCTGAGCGGCCATCTTTGCCGCTGCACCGGCTATGCCGGCATCGTCCGCGCCGTGATGGACGTCACCGACCGGACGAGGACGGAGGCCGCCGATGTTTGACCTCGGCCGCAGCATCCTGGCCAGCGCGGAGCGCAGCCCCGACGCGGTCGCCATCGTCGACGGCGACCTGCGGCTGACCTACGCGCAATGGCTGGAGCGCATCCGCCGGCTGGTCGGCGCCTTCGACCGGTTCGGCCTGCATCCCGGCGACCGCGTCGCCACCGCGTTGCAGAACAGCTGGGAGATGGCGACCCTCCATTGGGCCTGCCAACTGGCCGGCATCGCCGTCGTGCCGCTGAACTGGCGGGTGAAAGCCGACGAGCTGGACTACTGCCTGCCCAATGCCGAGGTGCGGGCCCTGTTCTATCAGGAGGTGTCGGCCGACGCCGTCCGGGGCTCCGCCGCGGCGCAGGCTTTGCCCCGCATTGTGATCGGCGATTGGGCGGTCGGCGATCCAGGAAATGGGGGCGGACTCCGAACCGACCACCGCTTCGCCGACCTGCTGGAAAGCGAGCCGGCTCACGCGCATCCCCGCGCCACGGCCGAGGATGTCTCGCTGTTCCTCTACACCTCCGGCACCACCGGCAAGCCCAAGGGCGTGCCGCGCCGCCACCGGACGGAGCGGGCCTCCGCCGTCGCCCATGTCGCGCAGAACTGCTACCGCCGGGGCGAGCGCACGCTGGGGGTGATGCCGCTCTACCACACGATGGGGGTGCGCTCCCTGCTGGCGATGGCGCTGATCGACGGCTGCTTCGTCTGCCTGCCGCGGTTCGATACGGCCCGCGCGCTGGAATTGATCGCGGCGGAACGCCTGACCTGCCTCTATCTGGTGCCGACGCTGTACCACGATCTGCTGGCCGACCCGAATTTCGCGCAAACCGACGTGTCTTCGGTGCGCAAGCTCGGCTTCGCCGGGGCGTCGATGACCGACGGCCTGCTGAAGCGGCTCGACGCCGCCTTCCGGCCCGAGCTGTTCGTCAACCATTACGGCTCGTCCGAGATCTACACCTTCACCATCGACCAGAACGCGCCGGCCAAGCCGGGTTCGGCCGGCAAGGCGGCGCTGAACCAGCGCATCCGCATCGTCCGCCTCGGCAGCTTCGATCCCGACGAGCGGACCGCTGCCGGGGAGGAGGGGCAGATCGTCGCCGATCTGTCCGGCGACGAAGCCTTCGAAGGCTACTGGAAGCGGCCGGACGCCGACGCCAAGGCGCTGCATGCCGGCTGGTACTTCACCGGAGACATCGGCTTTCTCGACGGCGACGGCGACCTGTTCGTCACCGGCCGGGTCGACGACATGATCATCACCGGCGGCGAGAACGTCTCGCCGGTCGAGATCGAAAGCGTCCTGTCGCTGCATGACGGCGTGCTGGAGGTCGCGGTCGCCGGCCTGCCCGACGAGCGCTGGGGCCAGCGGGTCGTCGCCTTCGTCAAGCGCGCCCGCGGTGTCGAGGCGAGGGATCTCGACGACCATTGCCGCAGTTCCGGCCTCGCCAACTTCAAGCGCCCGCGCGATTACGTCTTCCTCGATGAAATCCCGAAATCGCCGGTCGGCAAGATCCTGCGCCGCAAGCTCCAGGCCGGCGAATTCGCGCCGGAACTGAGCCCGACCGAACAAAGCCTTCAGCCATGGAGTTTCCGACCGTGACCCCCTACCGTTTCGTCAGCACCGACAGCCTGCTCGCCAACCTCGACGGTTTCCGCGTGGAGATCGACGAGGCCAAGGAGCGCGCCGACATCGTGCTGCACCGCCCGCCCTTCAACATCGTCAGCATGCTCCAGCGCGACCAGTTCGCCGCCGTGTTCGCGGCGCTCGACCGCGATCACAGGGTGCGGGTGATCGTCCTGCGTGCCGAGGGCGAGAATTTCTCGTCCGGCGGCAACATCGCCGGCTTCATGGAAATGCCGGCGGAACATGTGTCCGAACTGGCCGTCAACATCGCCGCTCCGGAACGCTGCCGCAAGCCGGTGATCGCCCAGGTTCGCGGCTATTGCTTTGGTGTCGGTTTCGAGCTGTCGCTGGCCTGCGACTTCCGGATCGCGTCCGAAACCGCGCAGTTCGCCCTGCCGGAGATGCGCATCGGCATGATCCCCGGTTCCGGCGGGTCGGCCCGCCTGCTGCACATGATCGGCATCTGCCGGACCAAGGACATGGTGATGCGGGCCAGGCGCGTCCCCGGCCGGCAGGCCGCCGACTGGGGCTTCGTCACCGACTGCGTCGCCGACGCCGAACTGGAAGCGACGGTCGCCGCCCTGGTGGACGAACTGCGCGGCTTCTCGCCGCTGGCCCAGCGCACGATCAAGGGGGTGCTGAACAGCGGCAACAACGTGTCGGTCAACGGCGCCATCGAGATCGAGGGGCAGGCCTACGGCCGCCTGCGCGGCTCGGAGGATTTCAAGGAGGGCGTCGCCTCCTTCCACGAGAAGCGCAAGCCCGCCTTCAAGGGGATCTGATCCCCGCCACGCCGGTCACGGCACCGGCATGAGCGCCCGCCATCGAACGAGCAGGCGCCGCATTTCCGACAACAGGGCGCGGCATCGCGCCAGTGAGGGAGACCATCCATGTCCAAGAACGCTCTTCCAAGGTCAGTCCATGCCCTGCCGCTGCTGCTGGCCCTGTTGGCGGCTTCACTGGCAGCCCCGGGGGCGGCGCAGGCGGCCGAGCCGATCCGCATCGGGGTGGTGACCCCGCTGTCGGGCACCTACGCGCCGATCGGCCAGCAGGTCCGCTGGGGCCTGGAACTGGCGACGAAGGAGGTCAACGCCGCCGGCGGCATCCTCGGCCGTCAGGTCGAGCTGTTGTTCGAGGACGAGGAGGCCAACCCCGCCGTCGCAACCCAGAAGGCGGAGAAGCTGTTCCAGGTCAACAAGGTCGATTTCCTGACCGGCACGGTCAATTCCGGCTCTACCCTGGCGGTCGGGCAGCTGGCGGAGCGCAACGGCAGGCTGATCGCCACCACCGTCTCCTTCTCAGACGCCATCACCACCGACAAATGCTCGCCCAACGTCTTCCGGGTGAATGCGCGGGCGGGGCAGCAGTCGGCGGCGCTGGCGGAATGGCTGGCCAAGGACAAGCCTAAGGCCAAGGTCTATTATCTCGGCCCCGACTACGAGATGGGACGGTCCACCGTCGCGGCATTCAAGGCGGCGGCGGAGAAGACCGGCGCACAATCGACCGGCGAAGTATTCGCGCCGCTCGGCAGCAAGGATTATTCGCAGTATTTCGGCCAACTCCGCGCCGCGCGGCCCAGCGTGCTCTACACCTCCACCGCCGGCAACGACACCGTGCGCCTGCTGACGCAGATGAGCGAGTACGGGCTGCTGCGCAACCTGACCATCGTCGGCGCGTCGGGCACCGTGACCGCCCAGAACATCGGCGCCATCGGCAAGGCGGCCGAAGGCTTTGTCACCGGCGTCGGCTATTCGGCGGAACTGGCGACGCCCGAGAACAAGGCTTTCGTCGCCGCTTTCCGCAAGGCCTACGACGCCGCCCCCGACCTTTACGGCGCTGACAGCTACGGCCTGATCGGCTTCTTCAAGGCCGCGGTGGAGAAGGCCGGCGGCACCGACACCGACGCGCTGCGCAAGGCGATGGAGGGGCTGAGCTGGAGCACGCCGCAGGGCGCCAAGACCATGCGGGCGGGCGACCATCAGGCCGTCCAGGACATGTATGCCGTGCGTATCGCGGCGGACGGCGGCAGCACCCGCTTCGATGTGGTCGGCACCGTTCCGGGCGACGCGGCCATCGGGCCGGACCAGTGCACCCGCTTCTGAGGAACCGTTTCCAGGGAGCCGACGGCCATGGCCGAACTCATCGACTATCTGCAATTCGTCCTGGCGCCGCAGGCGCTGAACGGTCTGTCGCTCGGGGTCGCCGTCGTCCTGATGGCGCTGGGCCTGACCATCATCTTCGGGCTGCTGGACGTCATCAACATGGCCCATGGCGAGTTCTACGCCATGGGCGCCTTCCTGGCGCTGACCCTGGCCGGGCTGGGGGTCGGGTTCTGGGCGCTGCTGGTGCTGGTGCCGCTGCTGATGCTCCCCATCGGCTGGCTGGCCGAGCGCTGGCTGATCGAGCGGGTCTTCCACAGCCGCGACCGCCACATCCTGACCCTGCTGCTGACCTTCGGGCTGGGGATGATCCTGGAGGATGTGCTGAAGCTGGTCTATGGCCCCAACACCCTGCGGCCCGACAACCCGATCGAGGGCGGCACCGAGATCCTCGGCATGTTCCTGCCGAACTACCGGCTGTTCCTGATCGGCTTCGGCCTCGCGCTGATCGCCGCGGTCTGGCTGGTGGTCTTCCGCACCGGGCTGGGCGCCATGGTGCGGGCGGCCGCCTTCGACAAGGACATGGCCTCGTCCCTGGGCGTGCCGGTGCGCCGGGTCTATGCCGGCACCTTCGCCTTCGGCGTGGCGCTGGCCGCCCTGTCCGGAGTGCTGCTGGCGCCGATCTACTCAGTATTCCCGACCATGGGGCGCGATTTCATCCTGATGGCCTTCACCGTGGTGATCGTCGGCGGCATGGGGTCGATCCAGGGGGCGGTGATCGCCGGCCTGTTGCTGACCCAGGTGCAGGCGCTGTCCAGCCTCTACATCTCGCCGGTCTGGTCGGACCCGCTGGTGTTCGGGATCATGGTGCTGGTGCTGATGGTCCGGCCGCAGGGCCTGTTCGGGAGGCTGGGACATGCCTGACGCCACCACGTTGCGCACCCTGTCCGACCCCGGCCGCGCCGGGCCGGTTTCCCGTCTTTCCCGGCTGGCGCCGGTCCACTGGCTGGCGTTCGCCTTCCTGGCGGCGGCGCTGGGCTTTGCCGCCGTCGCCTGGGCGACCGGCAACGGCTTCTACCTGCGTCTGGCGACCGAGGCGCTGATCTTCGCCGGTCTGGCGATGAGCGTCGACCTGCTGCTGGGCTATACCGGCCTGCTGTCGCTCGGGCAGGCGCTGTATTTCGGGCTGGGGGCCTATGTCTCCGCACTCGTCCTGCGCGACGTTTCTCCCAGCTTCTGGCTGGCGATGGGGGCGGCCCTGCTGTCGGGCGTCCTGGCGGGCCTGATCGGCGGCGTCATCGCCAACCGGGTGAAGGGCGTCTATTTCGCCCTCATCACCTTCGGGCTGGCCCAGGTCGCGGCCAAGACCGTCTACAACACCCGCGCGCTGGGCGCCTCGGACGGGCTGATCGGCATCCCGCAGATCCAGGTCGGCTTCGGTCCGTTCAGTCTCGACACCGCCGACCCGCTGTCCTTCTTCCTGCTGGTGCTGGCCCTGACCGTGGCCGCCTATTCGGGCTTGGCCTATCTGATGGATGCACCCTTCGGCCGGACGCTGGCCGCCATCCGCGCCAATGAGAGGCGCGTGCCGTTCCTGGGATTCAACGCATGGCGCTACAAGCTGGCGGTCTATGTGCTGGCTGCCTGCGTCGCGGCGCTGGCGGGGGCGCTCTACCCGATGCTGCGCGGCTTCGTCTCGCCGGAACTGATGTTCTTCGAGACCTCCGGCAATGCCGTCATCACCGTCATCGTCGGCGGCGTCGGCACACTGGTCGGACCGGTGGTGGGCAGCCTGCTGCTGACCGCCCTGCGCTCCGTCGTCGGTTCCTGGACCGAGCATCACCTGATCGTCGTGGGAGTCATCTTCATGCTGTCCGTCATCTTCCTGCGCAAGGGGCTGGTCGGTGCACTGCTGGCGCGCCTCAACCGCCGCAACGGGCGGGGGAGGTCGGCGCCATGACGGCATCCTCCCTCAAGACCGCGGCGGCCGGTGCGGGCGGAGCCTGTGCGCTGGGCGTGCGCGACCTGTCAGTGAATTTCGGCGGGCTCCAGGCGGTTGCGGGCGTCGGCTTCGAGGCAGCCGCCGGCCGGATCACCTCGGTCATCGGCCCCAACGGGGCGGGCAAGAGCACGCTGTTCAACCTGATCAGCGGCGCCATCCGCCCAACCGGCGGCCGGGTGACGCTGGACGGCGCCGACGTCACCGGGCGCTCGCCCGACCGGCTGCTCGCCGCCGGGTTGGCGCGGTCCTTCCAGATCACCAACCTGTTCTTCGAACTGCCGGTCCTGGAAAACCTGAGGATCGCCGCACAGGTGCTGGAACGGCCCTGGCACGCGCTGCGTCCGGTCGGCCACAGCCGCCGGGCGCTGGCCAAGGCGGAGGCGCTGCTGGAGCGGTTCGGCCTGTCGGCGAAGGCGGGGGAACTTGCCGGCAATCTCTCCCACGGCGAGCAGCGGCGGCTGGAGATCGCGGTGGCGCTGGCCGCCGAACCGCGGGTGCTGTTGCTCGACGAGCCGACCCAGGGCATGAGCCACGGCGACACGGCCGACACCGGCGCCTTGATCCGCTCGCTGGCCGGCGACCTGACCGTGCTGTTGATCGAGCATGACATCGGCCTGGTGATGAGCCTGTCGGACCATGTCGTCGTGATGGCCCAGGGCCGGAAGATCGCCGAGGGCCCGCCCGCCGTGGTGCGCGCCGATCCCGCCGTACAGGCCGCCTATTTCGGACACGGGTGAAACCCATGCTATCCATCGAGAACCTGCACGCGCATTACGGCCTCAGCCACGTCCTGCAAGGGGTGTCCCTGCAGGCCGGTCCGGGCGAGGTGGTCGGGCTGTTCGGCCGCAACGGCGTCGGCAAGACCACCATCCTGAAGTCCATCGCCGGCTGGGTGCCGGCCAGTTCCGGAACGATCCGATACGGTGGCGTCGATCTCGCCGGGCAGACTCCCGACGCGATCGCCCGCCTCGGGCTCGGGCTGGTGCCGGAGGATCGCCGCATCTTTCCCGGCCTCAGCGTCGAGGAGAATCTGCGGCTGGGGCTGCACCAATGTCCCGGCCGCGCCCGTCAGGACAACGAGCGGGCGATCGGGCAGGCCTTCGCCCGCTTTCCCCGGCTGGCCGAACGGCGGCGGCAGCTCGGCACCACCCTGTCCGGCGGCGAACAGCAGATGCTGGCGATGGCCCGCGTGATGGTGGGCACGGCCAGGCTGCTGCTGATCGACGAGCCGACGGAAGGTCTGGCCCCGATGATCGTCGACGAGATCTTCGGGATCATCACGGACTTGAAGCGGGCGGGGCTCACCATCCTGCTGGTGGAGCAGAACATCCACCGTGCGCTGGACGTCGCCGATCGGTTCTACGCGGTGGAACGGGGACGCATCACGCTTCAGGGCGAAGCGGCCTCGTCCGCCGACCGTGCCCGGTTGATGGAGATGGTTGCCGTATGATCCGGTCGCCGATGGTCATCGGGCACGATCAACGGCGGTCGAAGTTGTGATCTGCGGCGACATAGCTGTATGGCACCTGGACGTAGTTCAGAACGCCACCGGTGTCGACATAGGGCGACAGGAGTTTCGTCAGATTGAGCCCGACACCGATGTAGAAGTGCCGTTCGCGTCGGTCGGAGGCCCCCGTGCCGGAATAGCTGTCATAGTTGCGGGCATAGTAGCCGACGTGGAATTCCAGATGGCGCAGCACCGGGTCGGTGACCGCTTCGAACCCATCGGCCTTGACAGCGATAAGGTACTTCAGGCGCTGGTAGTCGGTGGTGACGTCGAGCTGTCGCTTGCCGCGGGGGAAGGGATCGTATTCTGCGCGGAAGTCGAATTTCCGTTTGATCTCGGGATACTCCCACAACGCATAGCCGAGCGCCGCCCCGGCCGTGTTGAACAGCATGTCCTGGTAGGAGAAGCCGTAATCGTCGCTGAAAGCGTCTCCGATCTCGATCGCGGTCATGACGCCAAGGGACGAAAATGCTCCGTAGCGGGCGGCGTCCGTCCGTCCGTAGCCGAACCGCTCGTAACTGTGGGCGAACAGATGGCTCAGCGCATAGCCCGACCAGGCATGGCCCAGCTTGTCGGCACCGCCCTCGCCAGTGGTGCGGCCGAACCAACCCTCATCCTGAAATCTGGGACCGCCCGAGCCCCAATCCCATGACCATGTGCCCCAGCCCAATGCCACCGCGCCAACCCCCAGGTTCAACCAGAGGGCCTTGTCCGCGCGGGTCATTTCCGCAGACGAAGCCCATCCGGATTGGCAAACGAGGACAAGCGCAAATAGAAATCGAGCCAGATGTCTCATTCCGCCTCACACGAAAAGAGGGCCGAGTTCCGGGATCAGGTCAAAGAGGACTGCCGCGGATGCTGGATGTTTAATCCTGGCGGCCGCAGCATTGAACAATAACAGGATTGTCTGAATGGCCCTGGCAGGCCATTGCGCATTTGTGTTCGGATGGGAGCGAAAAGAGGCATCACTTAGTACAGTGTATTCCGAGATGCCTCTTTAGGGATGGCGTGCAGCACGCCGGCACCGGCGTCTGCCGTTGAGCCGAAGCCGCGGGTTTCAGACCCCCAGCAGCTTGGTGAGGGCGGGGACCGTGAGGACGGCGGTGTAGTAGCCCATGAACTGGACCCCGGTGTTGAAGCCCAGCGTCCGGTAGAGCAACCCGCCCACGAGTCCGATCGCCAGGATCACCAGCAGGCCCATCAGCCCGCCTTCCCACACGCCGATGACGAGGATCAGGCCGGAGAAGGTGGCGATGATCGCTTCGTGGCTCAGCCGGCGGGCGACCAGGGCCGCGGCACTGCGGGCATAATTCATCGCGAAGGGGTAGGAGACCAGCGCCGCCAGGACGACCGCCAGCAGGCCGTAACCCAAGAATTCCCAGCTGGTCATCAGGTTGTGGAGGTTGTTGACCTGCCCGGTCGCCGCATCGACGGTGAAGCGTGGCGGCGCGTTGAACAGCGGCGCGGCAGGTCCGGCGGCGACGGGGCTCAGCGGCAGGCCGAAGGCGATCAGCGGGATCAGCGCCTCGGCGATGTAGGTCGATTCCGTGACGCCGTTGCGCGCGGTCAGCACCGTCGTCATGCGATGGTAGACATGGCGGACGCGCGAGCCCACCACCTCGCCCAGCAGAACGGTCATCGCGACCGGGCTGAACACAAAGGTGGCGCTGGAAATGGCGGCGGTGCCCAGCGTCCAGCGCAGCTGTGAGGCATCCAGCACCTTGAAGGGGTTCGGGAAATAGCCGCCCCAGCTCTTGACGTCGGGAGCGAGCGCGAAGCTGCGCACCTTGTCGCGGGCGATCCGCTTGCGGTCGACCGGCGACAGGACGGAGAAGAGGTCGGCCACCAGCGGACCGATGGCGATGCCCAGGAAGTAGCTGATGCTCAGCTTCACGCCGAACTTTGCGGTCAGCCCCTGCAGCGCCACGATCACCAGCACGAAGGGGAACAGCGCGACGACCGAGGCCCAGCGCCCGGCGGAGAAATAGGCGATGATCACCGCCGCGGCGACGAAGATCCAGGGTGCAGCCTTGGTGATGGCCGGTCCGAATGGAGCAAGCAGTACGGCGAACAGCACCGCCAGCGGAACGGAGACGAAGGCGGCGATGATGGCGCCGGACACCATCTTGCGCAGGGCGATGTGCGGCACGCCGAGATTGCGCAGGACGCCGGCCTGCTGCATCAGCGGAATCGCCATGGTGTCGCCGGGGATGCCGAGCAGAGCGGTCGGCACCGCGTGGGTCATGTGCTTGGCGACCGCGCTGGCGAGAAAGAAGGTGAAGACGCCGGCCGGCGGCACGCCCAGCAGGACGACCAGCAGGGTCAGGGGCGCAATGGTCGTGGTCTCGTCGGTGCCGGACACCAGCCCGATGGCTGCGAACAGCACGGCACCGAGCAGCCCCATTCCCGCCGCCCAGAGGATGTCGGAAAGAAGGAGTTCCATCACGCCCGCGCCCCCCGTGCCGCCGGTTCGGAGCGCAGGGCATCGGGGCTCGGGGACGGAACGCCGTGCAGAGCCGCCTTGCGGCCGCCGGCATCCCTTCCGGCGTCCTGGGCCGCTTCCTCGGCTGCGAACAGGTCGTAGAGTCCCATCTCCTTCAATTCGGCCACGGTCGGCGCGGGAAGGTCGGCGAGCCGGCCGAAGCCGCCGGGTTCCGATCGCAGTTCGGCCATCAGCGTCTCCCGCCAGGCAGGATCGGCGGCACGGTCGATGACCTCCCGCTTGGGCGGGAACAGGCGGGCGCACACCGCGCCGGACACCAGGCACCCCGCCAGCCCGACCAGCATCGAATAGGCGCGCGCCATCTCCGGCGCGGCGACGAGGCCGGCAAGGATGTGGTTGGCCAACAGAAAGGCGCCGAGGCTGATGGCGCAGCCGATCGCCATCGCCCATCCGAGATGGACGCTGTCGACCGTGTCCCCCCAGACCTCTATCAATTGTCCCGTCTTCATTGCGTTTCCTCTTCATCGGGGGGCGGAGTCATGCCGCGGTGGAGCGTCATGACCCTGCCGGTTGGCTGGCCTGCCGGTTGCCTGGCCGGGTCCTTCGACGGACCTGCTTGTTGTGGCCTTGTTAGCTATTGGGCGGCCGCCCGCATGTCCTCCAGGATCGCCTGGGCGACGTCCTGGCGGACGGTGCCGCGCTCCACCAGGATGCGGGCGACGCGGTCGATCTCCTCGCCGACCGCACCCGCCATCATGGCGATGTTCTGGGCGTGCAGGGCCATGTGGCCCTTCTGGATGCCGGTGGTCGCCAGCGCCTTCAGCGCGGAGAAGTTCTGCGCCAGACCGACCGCGGCGATGACGCGGGCCAGACGTTCGGCGCTGGTAACGCCGAGGATCCTCAGGCAGGCCTGCGCCGTGGGATGGGCCTTGGTGGCGCCGCCGATCAGGCCGACCGCCATCGGCAGCTCGATCGACCCGCTGAGATGACCGTCGGCCGTCACCTCGAAGCGGGTCAGGCTGCCGTACCGGCCGTTGCGGGCGGCATAGGCATGGGCGCCGGCCTCCACCGCGCGGGTGTCGTTACCGGTGGCCAGCACGACGGCGCTGACGCCGTTCATGATGCCCTTGTTGTGGGTGGCGGCGCGGTAGGGATCGGCGTCGGCGAAGTGATAGGCGCTGATGATGCCGTCGCGCACCGCCTCGCCGCCGATCTGGCCACCGATCTGGTCGAGAGGCCACACCGCATGCGCCCGCGCCAGACGGCGGTCGGCCAGGTTGGACAGGATGCGCAGATAGACGCGCCCGCCGGTCCATTCGGCGATGTGGGGGGCGAGCTTCTCCGCCATGCTGTTGACCGCGTTGGCGCCCATGGCATCCCGGGTGTCGACGATCAGGTGCGTCACCAGCATCGGACCGCCCTGGCTGTCGAGCACGCGGACCTCGACATCGCGGAAACCGCCGCCGAACTTCAGCAGGATCGGGTCGCAGCCGTCGCACACCGCCTTGATCTCGTCCCGCCGGTCGAGGATGCGCAGGCGCGCGGCATGGGGATCGGCGACGCCGATCGCCTGGATCTGCGCGATCATCAGCGTGCCGGACATCGAGGTGGTGAAGCCGCCGGCGTCGTAGCATTGCCGGGCCGCATTGCAGACCGCCGCGACCACCGACGATTCCTCCGTCGCCATCGGGATCAGCAGATCCTCGCCGTCGACCTTCATGTTGGTCGCGATTCCCAAGGGGATGTTCATCGACCCGATGACGTTCTCGACCAGCCGGTCGGCGAGGTCGATATCCAGGTTGCCGGTGCCGGGCAGCGCCGCCGCCGCCGCCGCGTCGAGCCCGGCGAATTCGGAGACGATCGCCAGCCGCTCCACCGGCGACTTCTTGTGGAATCCGGAGATGCGGGAGCTGCGATGGGGATTGGTCATTCCTGAACCTTGTTTGCTGTGAGGGCGTTGCCGGCCGGGGAGGGCGCCCGGGTTGTCACTCGCGGATCGTCGCGTTCGAACGGATGCGGGGATGGCGAACAGGACGCTGCGGCGAAAGCCGCGACGGCGCTGTTCGCATGCGGAATGATCAGTGATACAAAGGGACAGAGCAAGGGACAGTTCGCCGGTATATTCGGGACACTGTCCCAGCGATTTTAGTGGGACACCTTACCGGAAGGGCCGGCTGCACGATGACGCGGGTGAACAGCATCGTTGACAAGATCGCCGGTCTGATCGGCGACGGTCTGCTGAAGCCGGGGGAGCGGCTACTATCGGTCCGGGCCGGTGCGGTCGAACATGGCGTTTCCAAGAACACCATGGCGGAGGCCTATGACCGGCTGGTGGCGCTGGGCTATCTGGAAGCCAAGCAAGGCTCCGGCTATTACGTCGCGCGGGTGCGCCGTGCCTCGGCTGAACAGCAGCCAGCCCATGTGGCGGAAGCGGTGGATTCCGTCTCGCTCCTGCGCGAACAGCTGGTCCAGACCTGCTCGGTGCGGATCGGCGACGGTCGCCCGCCGCCGTCCTGGATGGAGCGGTTCGAGATCGGCAGCGCCCCGCGCTTCATGGCGGCGGCGCGCGGTCTGGCGTCGGAACATGGATACGGCTCGCCCTGGGGTTTCCTGCCGCTTCGGGAGAGGCTGGCGCTGACGCTGGGGGAACGCTCGATCAAGGCGTCGCCCGACCAGATCCTGCTGACCCAGGGCGCCAACCATGCGCTGGACCTCGTCGCCCGCCAGATGCTGGAGCCGGGGGATACCGTTCTCGTCGACAGTCCCGGCTATTACCCGCTGTTCGGCAAGCTGCGCCTGTCGCGGATCGCCATCGTCGGCGTGCAGCGCCTCCAGGACGGTCCCGACCTGGACGATCTTGCCGCCAAGGCCGCAGCCCACAAGCCCAAACTGTTCTTCACCCAGTCGCTGGCCCACAATCCGACCGGCAGTTCGATCACGCCGGCGGTGGCGCACCGCCTGCTGCAGGTCGCCGGCCAACATGGATTCTATGTGGTGGAGGACGATCCCTTCGCCGACGTGCTGCCTGCCGCCAGTCCGCGGCTGGCCGCTCTCGACCAGCTGGACCGGGTAATCTACATCGGCACCTTCTCCAAGACGCTGTCGGCCAGCCTGCGCGTCGGCTATGTGGCGGCGAAGCGGCCGCTGATCGACCGGCTGTGCGACGTGAAGATGCTGACCATCGTCAGCACCTCCGATTATGTCGAGCGGATCGTCTACGGCTTCATCGCGTCCGGGCATTATTTGCGCCACCTGCGCAAGCTGAAGACCCGGATCGAGGAGCATGCCGAAACGGCGATGCTGGCGCTCGGCCGCATCGGCGTGCGGCTGCCGCCAACCGTCTCTGGGAGCTATTACCTGTGGGGCGAGCTTCCCGACCATCTCAACGATGTGGATCTGGCGTACCAAGCGGCGGAACGCGGCATCTTCCTGGCGCCCGGGACGCTGTTCCTACCGACCAGGATGCCAACCGCGCCGGCCTTGCGGATCAACATCGCCTACGCGACCGATCCCCGCTTCATCGACTTCCTGAAAGACCATCTTGCCCGGCCTGGCCATGCCCCGCCCAGCGGCGCCGACCGGTCGGCATAAGGCAAGAGGGTGCTGTTCGTCCTGCCTGGACAGGGCCATTTCATACGGCTCAATGCCGGGAGCCCGGATGCAAGGGAGATGGCCGTCCATGTCAAACGTTGTCCTTCTCGGAGATTCGATCTTCGACAATGCCGCCTATGTGGGCGGCGGTCCCGACGTGGTGACGCAGCTTCGCCCGCTTCTGCCGCAGGGCTGGCAGGCGACCTTGCGGGCGGTGGATGGCGGCGTCACCGGGAGCGTTGCCGCTCAGGTCGGGCAACTCCCCCCGGATGCCAGCCATCTCGTGGTGAGCGTCGGCGGCAACGACGCCCTTCGGCATTCCAGCGTTCTCGACGAGGGGGCGCGGTCGGTTGCCGGCGCCGTGAATGCGCTGGGCGAGGTGCGGGAGCAATTCCAGCGCGACTATCGGGCGATGCTCGACGCCGTGACGGCCCGGCGCCTGCCGACGGCGGTCTGCACCATCTATGATGCGAACTACCCCGACCCGCTGCGGCAGCGGCTGGTCGTCACCGGCCTGACCATCTTCAACGACGTCATCACGCGGGCCGCCTTCGCGCGCGGGCTGCCGCTGATCGACCTCCGCCTGATCTGCGACGAGGCGGCGGACTATGCCAATCCGATCGAGCCGTCGGTGCAGGGCGGCGGCAAGATCGCCCGGGCGATCGCCGCCCTCATCGCCGGCCACGACTGGTCGCAGCCCCGCTCCACCGTGTTCGCCCGCTAGAGCTATCTATGCCCGTTTGTAGGCCATCAGGAAGGCCACGGTGCAGAGAAGGGGAAGTCCGACGTCGCGCATTTGGAAATCGATGTGGAGGATGGCGGCATAGAGAACGATGCCGATCGTGGCGATGGCCGGCAACAGGGTGTCGGCGAGCCCGAGTATGCCGCGGCCGTCAAGCCAAGCGCCGGCCGCCAAGGCCACGTGAACCAGCGCGATCAGGATGAGGAGGGCGATACCGGCCATCAGGACATATTCCAGGGTGAACACCGCCGGCAGGTACCCGGCGGGAAGCGATGCGGTGAGGATCGGAGTCAATGCGCCATGCGCCGCTGTTACCCCGATGACGGCGATGTAATGCAGCGCCGTCGCCAGCAGCAGATTGCCGGACAGCAACTCCACGGTTCGCCAGGGCAGGAAGGTGGGCCAACGGATGCGGTCGAGGACGAGGATGGTCACCGCAGTCCCACTGCCGAAGAGCAGGGCGTAATCGGGCGACAGCGGCCATTTCGACACCCCATGACCGAGAACCAGGATGTCGAACGATGCCACCGAGAGGCCTAGCAGCGCGACGATCGCAGTCCTGCGGGAGTGCCGGTGGTGGGCGAACATCCGCCCCGCAACGACGAAGAGGATCCACGGGAAGACAGGGAACCAGCCCGGAAAGGATCTCACGAACAAGTCGTAGATGAAGGGAAGCGGCAAGGCGAACCAAGCGCCGCAGAGTGCGAGAAGAAAAAGGCCGATAAGCATCCGGTTGGCGGCGCCGACCCTGGCGGCGATATCGAACAGCAGCCGGGCGGCGAACAGAAACATGAAGAAGTCGCTGGAGAAGGGGTTGTTCTGTTGATACAGGCTGTGGATGGCCGCCAGGATGAACAGCTTCAGATGATCCTCGATCCGCCGGCCCAGCGGCTTTCCCAGGAAGCGATCGAGCGTCATTCCGAAGGCGAAGAAGAACAGCACCGGCGCCAGTTCGAAGACGAATTGCAGGATGTTGACGAGATGGTAGGCGTCCGGCATCGCGCGCCCCCAATGGCCCGCCACCATGAACACAAGGGCGGAGACGCGGATGATGTCCAGGCTTCTGTCTCTGGTTGCCGGTGGGTTCGGCAGTGGCATGTGCTCACTCCCAAGGACGGGCCGAGCCGAGGCCCGGCTTGCCATGACGAGGGTTTCGGCCGGGCTGGCAGTCATCTTGCGCTCACTCATGACCGGTGCGGACGGGTGATGCCCAGGCGTCTCGGCACTGCCGCCGCCCATGCGGTGATTGCGGCGCGCTCCTTGCGGCCGAGCATCCAGACCATGAAGAGGGTTGCACCCAGATAGAGGGGCAGGGCCGGAAGCGTCTTGGTGTAGAAGGGGTCGAACCCCACTTCGTAACGCCAGAACGGGACGATCGAGAAAGGGGCCAGGGCCGCGACGCCGAAGATCCAGCGTGAGAACCACCAGGCGGGGACGAGGGCGGCCAGTGCCAGGATCCACAGCATGAACCAGGGCCACATATGGGTCGATATGCTGAACACCACCGCCGCCATCACCGCGGTGGCGGCCTTCCAGGCATTTTCCGTGGTGGGCCGACGGTACAGAGTGGCCAGGGTCCACATGGCGAAAGCGGCAAAGGAACCGCGCACGAGCCACCGGAGGGGAGCGAGGTCCATGCCCAGCAGCCTCTCCGCCACGCGGACGACGTCGACCGGTTGAAGCCACTGCCAGCCGGACATGCCGCGGGCTCCATCGAAGAAGGTGGGAGAGCGGAAAAAGAGGAACAGGACGACCAGGAAGAAGGCGGCTGCCGGAATTCCGCGCAGAAGATATGGAACCAGGATGCTCTTGAGATCCATGCGCCCGGATTTGCCGACCCTGTACAGCAGATCGACGGAGACCAGGGCTGCGCTGGTGTATTTGCAGGCGGCCGATGCTGCCAGCGCCAGCGGGCCGGCACGGTCGCCGGAGGGAAGGCGCATCAGCCACAGCAGCATGAAGACGACCATCGCCAGGTCGTTGTGTCCCTCGCCGGCCGAATAGATGTGGCCGATGGGAAGCCAGCCGAACGCGACGAGGCCGGCTGCGGCGGTCGCTTCGTCATGGGTGCGGCCGATCCGGCGGACAATGGCGAGCGCGGCGATCCAGGCGCCCCCCAGGACCAGCTTGAACAGAAGCCCGGTCACCCAGACATTGCCGTCGCTGAGAGCCATGATTCCGGCCGAGATGACCGCCCACAGGGGGCCGTAGGTCATCATCGCCGACACCTCGTCGAAGGGGTAGAAGCTGGCCTGTTCCGGTGTGAAGGGAATATAGTAAGGGTTGAGGCCATCGATGATTTTCTCGCCCCACAGCGCGGAAAACCAGAGGTCCTGCGTCATCACCGGAACCGACGGAATGCAGGCGACGGTGAAAAGAACCGGCCAGCAGAAGAGGCGGTCCGTCACCGCCTTCGTGACCGGACCGCTGCAATCGGACAGCCAGCGGAACAGCCATGCCGCCACGGCGATCTGAAGGGCGAGCGGGAGGCAATAAGACAGGAAATAAAGACCATCATGGGTGAAGACGTTGCCGTCGGTGAGTGCATGCGCCAGCGGGATCGGGAAGTCTGCGATGGATGCTGCCAACCGAGCGAAGAAAGCGGCTTGATTGGGCAGGCCGACCTCCCCATCTCGGGCATCCGACGCAGCAAGAAAGTAGCTCAGTGCCGAATAAAATAATAAAACCGACGTTACAATGAATCCCAATCTGTCGATAACGGTGCCTATCTCCCTGTCATCAGGGGCACGTGGCGCAGTAATTCTTAAAGATGATTTTCTCGCAACCCGCACTGACATCTCCTCCACCAGTGTGTGCTTGACGGAGTCGCCGGGCCCTATATTAATGAAAATCAGATAAAATTTGGTTGTTATTCGGTGATAATGCTGAAATTTCCTATTTGAATGCAGCCATTCATCCTGCTTTGCGCATCGATTTCCTTTGATGTCGCGCATTCGAATGAGGCTCGCCCTACGGCACCGGCAAATGTCCGGTTTGCCGGGAGCATCCAATTCCGTCATGGGCGGCCGGAATGAGCATCTGGCTGCGGCAGCAAACATATGGGTGGCCGGCGTCACGCTCATTTGCCGCCGGAATTGCGTGGCTCCCGCATTTTGCTGGCCAAGGTGATAGTAAGGCACGATTTTCTCTGTCCGGCTCGATCACCGGGGCGGGACAACTCACGGCGACCGGTTCCGGCCCGAACGTCCGGCCCTCCGCTCAGAATTCTCGCCGTGCCCGACAATGCCAATGACGCTCGCCCTCAGTCGGGGCTGACGTCATGGTTCCGTGGAACCCGGCAAAGGCGTTCTGTAGCCATCGATGATCACCTGACCATTGCCCTGTGAACAGCGTTCGATACGAGCGTCGATATTGTAGACCTCGCGAAGCAGGTCGACGGTGATGACATCCTTGCAGGAGCCGCTGCCGCGAGACGTGCCGCCGGAAAGCACCAGGACCTTGTCGGCAAAGCGCAAGACCTGGTTGAGATCGTGCAGGGCGATGAAGGCGAGAAGCCGCCGCTGTCGCACAAGGTCGCGGACGAGGGTCAACACCTGCATCTGTCGGTGCAGGTCCAACGCGCTCGTCGGTTCGTCCATCAGCAGGATCTCGGGATCACGGGCTAGCGTCTGTGCCAGCGAGGCGAGCTGCCTTTGGCCGCCACTGAGTTCCCCCAGGCTTCGGAATGCGATGTCCGCGATGCCCAAGGATCCCAGAACCTCGTCCACCGCTGCCAGATCGGCATCCTGCACAATCCACGATGCGTTCTGCTTGCGTGCCAGCAGGACGGACTCGTACACGCTCAGCGCAGCACTCGTAGCCGAATCCTGGGGCATGTAGCAGATTCCCGACGCGCCGCGCCGCGTTCCCGTCACCACGACATCGCCGGGGCCGCCAAGGAGGCCGGCCATGCGTTTGAACAGCGTCGATTTGCCGGCGGCGTTCGGGCCGATCACCGCCACCACGTCGCCATCCGTGAAGGCCGGGGTGCTGATCCCGGAAAGGGCGAGGCGGCGTCCATGATAAGCGCCGACATCCTCCAGCCGCAGCGTCACCATGAGCGCCTCCTGCTTCCCAAGATCAAGGAGATGAAGAACGGAATGCCGATCAGCGAGGTGACGACCCCGATCGGGAAGATCGTTCCGGGAATCAGGATTTTGCTGACGACCGAACTCAACGACAGGATGACCGCCCCGGCCAGCATCGAGGCCGGCAGGAAAAAGCGCTGATCCTCGCCGACCAGCATGCGGGCGATGTGCGGGCCGACCAGTCCGATGAAGCCGATGGTGCCGACGAAGGCCACCGGAAAGGCGGCCAGCAGGCTGACCAGCACCAAGGTGTGCAGGCGCAGCCGGCGCACGTCCACGCCGAAGCTCGCCGCCTTGTCGTCGCCCAGGCGCAGCGCCGTCAGCGCCCAGGATCGTCGCAGGAAGAGTGGAAGGGTCGCCGCCAGCACCGCCGTGGTGATGCCCAGCTTGCCCCAGGTCGCCTTGGTCAGGCTTCCCATGGTCCAGAACACCACGGCGGCGACCGCCTGCTCGGTCGCGAAATACTGCACCAGCGCCAGCAGGGCATTGAAGGTGAAGACCAGCGCGATGCCCAGGAGGACGATGGTCTCCGCCGTCACCCCGCGCTTGAGGCTCAGCGCGTGGATGATCAAGGCCGTGAGCATGGCCATGAGGAAGGCGTTCAGAGGCAGCATGTACTCCGCCGCCACCGGGAGCAATCGCAGGCCGAAGGCAAGCCCCAGCGCCGCGCCGAAGCTGGCGGCCGCCGAGATGCCCAGGGTGAAGGGGCTGGCCAGAGGGTTGTTGAGGATCGTCTGCATCTGCGCTCCGGCCAGCGACAGCGCCGCGCCGACGACCACGGCCATCAGCGCCACGGGCAGGCGGATGTCCCAGACCACCACGTGCGCCTGCGGCGGGACACTGTCCGGGGTCAGCAAAGCCTGCACCACCTCCCATGGGCCGAGGCGCACGGATCCCAAGGCGAGGTCGAGCAGCAGGCTGCACAGCAGTGCGAACGCCAGCAGGGCGAGCAGCAGCCGCTTGCGCCGCGCCATGGCGCGGTAGCCATGGCGGGTCCTGGGAGCCGGCAATGGCATCGCTTGGGTCACGGGCTTGTCGCCTTTCCGCCGAGCGACACGAAGTAGCCGGGCTGATACGGGATGGGAAGAAAGCGCTCGTGCAGCTCGCGGAAGTTCGCTTCCGGGTCGAGGTCGGCGAACAGGGCGGGATGGAACCACTTGGCGAGTTGCTGGAGCGCCACGAACTGGTAGGGGCTGTTGTAGAACTGGTGCCAGATGGCGTGGAAAGCCCCGGTGGCGTTCGCCCGGATGCCCGTGTAGGCGGGGCGCCTGGGGAAGGCGCTCAGCTTGCGCGCGGCTTCGCCGAGGTCGGCACCCGGCCCGACGCCGATCCAGCCGCCGCCGGGGACATAGGCCTCCCAGTTGGCGCTGGTCACCACGACCTGGTCGGGGTTGGCGGCGATCACCCGCTCCGGGCTCAGCTGGCCGAAGGTGCCGGGGATGAGATCCTTCGCGATGTTGCTGCCGCCGGCCATCTCCACCAGCCGGCCGAAATTCTCGTCGCCGAAGGTCAGGCAGCAATCCGGGGTGTAGCCGCCGATGCGCTCGATGAAGACCTTCGGGCGCGGCGGCATCCCGGCGGCGATCACGTCGGTGACGCGCCGGATCTGCGCGGCCCGGAAGGCGATGAATGCCTCGGCGCGCTCCTCCTGCCCGAACAGCCGGCCGAACAGGCGGATCGTCGGTTCGGTGTTCTCCAGCGGCCGATGGCGGAAGTCGGCGTAGACGACCGGGATGCCCAGCGCCCCCAGCTTCTCGATGGTGCGTGCGTCTTCGCTGGACCGCTGCGCCTCGATGTTGAGGATGAGGACGTCGGGCTGCAGGGCGATCGCCTTCTCCAGGTCGAAGGTGCCGTCCTCGATCCCGCCGAAGGTCGGAATATGGACGATGTCCGGGAAGGCCCGCAGATATTGAGTATATGTGTCCGGGTCGGCCTGGATCAGATCCTTGCGCCACCCGGCAATGCGACGGATCGGATCCTCGCGGTCCAGCAGCGCCACGACGTAGAGTTGCCGCCCCTCGCCCAGGATGACGCGCCGCACCGGCGTGCGGACCTCCACCGTGCGTCCGGCCAGGTCGGTCACCGATGCCGCCTTCGCCGCACCCGATGCCATGGGGTCGAACGCCGTCAGCATGCACAGGGCGGAAAGGCCCGCCAGCATCGTCGATTTGCCAAAGAACGCCATGATGTCACCTGTGTCTGTCGCTTGCCATCGCCCACAGGGCGACGGCGCCCGCCGCGTAGGCCGCGGCGACGAAGAGGTATGTGTGCTCCAGCCCGACCGTCTGGCCGATCCCGACACCCAAGGCTATGCCGGCCATGGAGGCGCCCTGCGCCGTGCTTTGCGCCACGCCGAGGAGCCGGCCCTGGCGCGCCCCGTCCGTCGTGCGGGAAAGCAGCGCCATCAGCACCGGTGTCGTGGCGCCCAGCAGGACGCCCCAGCCGAGATAGGCGGCGGCAAAGACGGTGACGCTGGTGGTCAGGCCGGCAATCGCCGTAAGGCCGGCGCAACCCGCCGCCACCCACGTCATTCGGCGAAGCGTCGCGCTCCGCGCCATGCCCTCGAAGTGCCGGGCCCAGGCGGGCGCCGAGACCGCGAAGCCCAGCGCCAGCATCGCATAGCACAGGCCCGTCACCCCGGTGCCCGCACCCAGCACCGACGTCACATACAGCGAGAAGGGGGCCTGCGTGATCATCCGGGCGGCGAGCAGCAGCCCCATGACGCCGAGCAGGGCGAGAACCGGCGCCGGCAGCCGGAAGCCCGCCGCTGGCCGGTCCGGCGGCAACGCGGTCTCGGGAACAGGGACGGGTAGGGGCGCGGGCACATCGGGCAGCAGCAGCGCCACGGCCCCCGCACAGGCGGCGCATATCGCGGCGGCGGCCGCGTTTATCCAGAAGAACGCCGCATGGTCGAGGATCACGCCCCCCGCCACCGCCCCGACGACCGAGCCGACATTGGTGGAGACCTGCAGGTGCGCGAAGAGACGGGTCCGCACCGCGGGAGATGCGATGCCCACCCCATAGGCCTGTGCCGGCGCGATGTATCCGGCACAGGCCCCCTGCAGGAATCGCAGAGCCAGGATGGACCAGACGTCTGCCGCGAATGCCAGGGCCAGCTGTGTCAGCGCGAGCCCGAGCAAAGCCCGGATCATCATCAGCCGGTGTCCGAAGCGGTCGCCGACCCGCCCCCAGAAGGAGCTGGTCAGCGCGATGCCCAGCATCGGCCCGACATAGACGGCGGTGCCCGCGACGCCGAACAGCCAGCCCGGCTGGTCGAAGGAGGCCAGATGGACAGGCCAGAACGGGCCGCTCATCTCCATGGCCCCCATGGAGACGAACTGGACCACGAACAGGATCCGGACGGCGCGCCGGACGCGGTCCGGTGCCAGGGAAACGCTGGTCATCCGGCTTTAGAAATCGGTCGAGACGGACAGCAGCGCGGTGCGCGGCGCCCCTTGCGACACGCCGCCCCAGCTCGCCACGCCGGACCAGTATTCGGTGTCCAGCACATTCTGCACCGTCGCGCGGACGGTGACGGGACGGTCGTGGATGGTGGTGCGGTAGCGCGCACCCAGGTCGAGCCGGGTCCAGGCCGGAATGCGCTGCGTGTTGGCGGCGTTGACGTATTGCCCGCTGGTGTACGCGACGCTGCCCACCAGGGTGAGGGCGTCCAGGAACGGCGTGTCCCATTCGGCGCTGAGGTTCGCCTGCATCTTCGGCACGCCGATCGGCCGGTTGCCGCGGGTGGCGGCGCTGTTGGTCTTGGTCAGTTCGGCGTCGATGAACGTCACGCCGGCCAGCAGCCGGACCGACGGCGCCACCTCGCCGAAGACGGAGAATTCCAGGCCGCGGTTGCGCTGCTCGCCTCCGGCCGAATAGACATTGCCGGTCAGCTGCCCGGACGGCTTGGTGATCTGGAACAGGCTGGCGGTGGCGCCGAGATGGCCGAAATCGACCTTCACGCCGGCTTCGTACTGCTTGGCGACATAGGGTGACAGGGCTTCGCCGGCATTGACGGCGGTGGTCGGCGCGACGTCGCCCTTGCTCAGCCCCTCGATGTAGTTGGCATAGACGGTGACGTTGTCGCGCGGCTTCAGGACGAGGGCGGCCATGGGCGTCACCGCGCTCTTCCTATAGGACGAGGTGGTTGCACCGGTCGTGGCGCTGAAATTCTCCGACTTGATGGTCTGCTGACGCACGCCGAGGACCAGCTGTACGCGGTCGTCCAGGATGCCCAGGGTGTCGGACAGTGCGAAGCCGGTCAGATCGGTTTCCGAGATCTTCGGCACCCAACCGGGCGCGGCAACCGACTGGGCGATCCGGTCGACCGGGCTGTAGATGTTCGACGCCACCGCCCGGCCGCCGATCAGACCGCGTGACAGCGTGTCGTGGTAGCGGCTTGCCTGGACGGTCATGCGATGGCTGACCATGGCGGTGTCGAAGCGCGCGCGCAATCCGGCATCCAGCGTCGAGCGCTCGACGTCGAACTTGTAGTGCTCCGGCGTTTCGCTGGTGTCGCCACGCGCGTTGAGGATCGTCGGCGTGCCGAAAAGCCGCTCCACCTCGGTCCAGCCGCCGCCGGCGTTGGCGAACACCGTCACGCTGTCGCCCAGGTCGTATTCGCCGCGCAGGAGCGCCGCGCGGTCGGTGACCTCCGACCACGCCCAGGGCTGGGTGATGTTGCGCCGGCCATCGGGCGCCGAAGGCACGGACACGCCGGTCGCGACCAGGAACGGACGGGACGGCGCGTTGAAATCCTCCTTCTGCTCCAGCAGGTCGAGGGATGCGCGCAGCCGTTCGCCGCGATAGTCCAGCGCCAGCGCGCCGACGCGCGCCTCGCGCGACTGCTTGTCCAACGGCGTGTCTCCACCCCGGTAGCTGCCGTTGAAGCGGGCGCCGAACTCCCCGTTGGGACCGAAGCGACGGCCGACATCCAGCTGTCCGCCGAACTGTGAGGTGCCGACATATTCGGCCGTCAGCCGCGTCAGGTCGGTGTCGGTGGCGCGCTTGGGAACGATGTTGATGCCGCCGCCGATGCTGCTGCTGGGCGCCATGCCGGACAGCAGCGCGGTGGGGCCCTTGATCACCTCGATCCGCTCCGCGTAGTCGGCGAAGACGCGGTAGTTGGGCGCGACGCCATAGACGCCGTCGAAGCTGATCTCACCCAGATTGCCTTCACCGACGGGAAAGCCGCGGATGAAGAAGGCATCGAGCATGCCGCCGGTCTGGCCGCTGGTCCGCACCGACGGATCGCCGGCCACCACGTCGGCGATGGTGGTCGCCTGATCGTCCTCGACCTTACCAGCGGTGTAGCTGGTGACGTTGAACGGCGTGTCCATGATATCGCGGTTGCCCAGCACGCCGATGCGCCCGCCGCGCGCCACCTGCCCGCCGGCGTAGGCCTGCGGCAGCGCGTCCGGATGCGTCGCGCTGGCAGCCACCGTCACCTCCGGCAGCGTCATGGCACCGTCCGCCCCCGCCTGTCCCGCCGCCGCCACCGGCACCAGAACATAGCCGGCCGGCGTCCTGGCGATGCGGTAGCCGCTGCCCCGCAGCAGTGCCTCGAAACCCTCCTCCACGCCGTAGGTGCCGTTGAGGCCCGGGGATCGCAGTCCCTTCACCGTCTCGGCATTCATGACGATGGCGGTACCGGACTGCTGCGCGAAGTGGTTCAGCGTGTCGGCCAGCGGACCGGCCGGAATGTCGTAACGGGCAGCGGGCTGGACGGCGGGCTGGACGGCGGACTGGGCACGGACCGGCACGATGCCGGCAGTGGTGAGCAGCAATGCGGCGGCAAGGGGAAGGACGACGGTGCGGACGTGCTTGAACGGCATGATGGACGGCTTTCCATGGCGAAGGTCTCGCTTCTCCTGACGGACGAGACCCGGAAAGCCGAACCGGTCCGGTGAATCTTTTTTTCCGCGTTCCCGTTTACGGGCGGCCCGGCGCATCCACCAGCACCACCCAGGGCGTCAGGGTTCGCACGCGGATCGCCGGGAAGCTGGCCGCCAGCAGGCTGAGCGCACGGTCGGTATCGTCCAGCGGTAGGACGGCCGAGACCGTGTATGACTGCAACGCGGCGCGGTCGTAGTGGATGACGCCGCGGCGGTAGCGGCTCAACCGTTCCAGCACGTCCGGCAGCGGCTCTCCCTGCACCACCAGCTGGCGGAAACGCCAGGCACCCTCCACGCTGCGCACGTCGACGGGTGTGGCCGGTCCAGGTCCGGCCGCGGTCAGCCGCACCCGCTCGCCGGCCCGGACGACCAGGCTGTCCGGCGATCCCGGAGTCTCGACTGAAACCTTGGATTCGATCACCGTCAGAACGGTGGCGTCCCTCTCCCTGGCCACGGCGAAGCGGGTGCCCAGCGCGCGCATCCGGCCATGCGGCGTTTCCACCACGAAAGGGCGGCGGGCATCGGGCGCCACATCGACGAGGATCTCTCCGCGCAGCAGTTCCACGGTGCGCCGGCTGTCGTCGAAACGCAGATCGACGGCGCTGCCGCTGCCGAGTGTCAGCCGGGTGTCGTCGGCCAGCGTCCGGGTCGTCCACTCCCCGGTTCCCGTGCGGGCATCGGCGGTCAGGGCGGCCATCAGTTCAGCGGGCGGATAGACCTGAACGGCCAGCCAGCCCGGCAGGCCGAGCGCTAGAACGATCGCGAGCGCTGCCCCCAGGCGGCGGGCCTGTCCGTGCTTCCCGTCGGCGAGCGCTGCGTTCAGGGCAGCGCGGGCCGGCCGGGTGGTGCCGTCGGCGCGCATGCGCTGCAACTGCTCCACCAGATGTTCCATGCGGGCGGCGGCCTCGGCGTGTCGGCGGTCCGCCTTCCGCCAGCGCTCGAACCCGGTCCGGGCCCGTTCGCGCTCGGCCGCATCGTCCGCCGTCAGCGCGACCACCCACTGTGCCGCCTGTTCGGCGATGGCGTCCTCCGCCCCGTTCCGGGACTGCGTGCTCATGCGGGGCGCCTCACAGGTGCTGGTCACGTACGCTGCAGCACTGCAGCAGGCACTGCGCCAGGTACTTCTGCACCATCCGCGTCGACACGCCGAGCCGGCCGGCGATGGCGCCGTGGGTCTCGCCGTCCAGATAGTGCATCAGGAAGGCCTCCCTGGCCTTGACCGATACGGCCTGCAATGCGGCGCCGATCTGTTCCAGCGCCTGCACGGCCTCCAGCACGTCCTCCGGCGACGGATGGCCGGGTACGGTCTCGGCGGCCAGCGTCAGTTCGGCGAGATAGGCCTGCTCGATCACTTGCCGGCGCGCACGATCCAGCAGCAGGCGCTTCGCCGTGGTGGTGAGGAAGGCGCGCGGCTCGCGGATGCCCAACAACCCGTCGCGTGACGCCAGGATACGCAGGAAAGTGTCCTGCGCGACATCGGCCGCGTTGTGCGCGCAGCCCAGTTTTCGGCGCAGCCAGGCATGAAGCCAGCCATGATGCTCGCTGTATAGCAAACCAAATCGAGTGGTCTCACAGGCGTCTTCAAGTGCAGATTGCTTGACAGACATGTAAGGAACTCCCCGCCCGCTGGTCCGCCTGGACGCCAGATATGAGAATGACAATCACTATCATAGTATGCATATGAAGTGGAAGCCGCCGCTCATGCTTGCTCCCTGGACCGCGCCTGTCGCCTGCAAGCCCTCAGGCGTCACTCGGCGTTCGATGGCATCGGCATCCAGCCTGCCGGCAGCGTTTCGCGCACCGCCTGCCGGATGATCGTCGCGAGATGGTCGCCGATCGGGTTCGGTCCCTTGTCTGACCGCAGAAGTCTGAGGCCGAGCGACGGCAGGTGCGGCAAGCCATAGGCGGCGGGATCGAGCACGCGCACCGACGGCGGCCGTCCCACCGGGGTTCGCAAGGCGATGCCGAGGCCCGCCGCCGTCGCCGCCCAGAGTCCGCCCAGGCTCGGGCTGACGAAGGCGATGCGCCAGGCGATCCCCTGGCGGTCGAGATGGTCGCAGGCGATGGCGCGCAGGAGGCAGGGAGCCTCCAGGGCCGCAAGTGGCAGTGGCTCGCGTCCGAGTGGTTCGCGGCCATCTGCCCGCCAGGCCGGCTCCTCCTCCGCCGAACCCAGCCAGCACAGTGGCAAGGATGCGATCCTGTCGATGGCGGACGCGGTGCCGTCGTCCCACGCCAGCGCCAGATCGAGATGGCCGGAGGCAATTTTCTCAAGCAACTCGCCGTTGCGGGCGATGCGTCCCTCGATCCGGACCTTGGGATGGGCACGGGCGAAACGGCCGAGCACCTGCGGCAGCACGGCCTCGCCGAAATCCTCCTGGATTCCCAGGCGGATCCAGCCCTCCAACTCGGCCCCGCGAACGGCGTTCATCGCCTCGTCATTGAGGGTCAACAGGCGTCTGGCATAGGACAGCAGCACTTCACCGCCATCGGTGAGCGTCAGGCCGCGCCCCGCCTTGCGCACCAGCGCCGTTCCGGTCTGATCCTCCAGCTTCTTGAGGTGGGCGCTGACCGCCGACGTCGATCGCCCCAGCCGGTCGGCGGCTTGGGCGAAGGAGCCGGCGTCGATGCCGACGACGAAGCTGCGCAGCGCATCCATGTCGAGGTTGGTCAGACGCATCACCAAAGTCCCGAAAAACAGGATCATCCATACTGAATAATCTGATTATCGGGATGATCGTGGCGCGCCATACTGCCCCTGTCAAACGCTTTCGCAGGAGCGGCACAGATGCCCTTCACTCGAATTTCCCTGCTCGCCGGCAAATCCCCGGCCTACCTCGCGGCTGTTTCCTACAGTCTCGACCGAGCGTTGGTCGATGGTTTCGACGTTCCGGAAAGAGACCGCTTCGCCGCCATCCACCAGCATCAGCCCTATGAATTGATCTTCGATCGAAGCTATGGCGGCGGCCCCCGCTCGGACGATTACATCGTCTTCCACATCACCACCGGGAAAGAGCGATCACCGGAAACGAAGGCCCGCTTCTATCGGCGGCTGGTCGAGAATCTTGCGGCGTCGCCGGGTGTTCGGCCCGAGGACGTGATGGTCGTGATCGCCCAATCGGGCTCTGAGGATTGGTCTTTCGCATCCGGCCTGTCGGCCGCCCTGCTGCTGGAGGAGGCTTGCCGATGACCGGGTATTTCGAAATGCAATCCTCCTGCCCGCCGGTCATGACCATCCGTCGCGCCGGCGAGGGCATTGCCGCTGCGCCCGAGGGGATCGCCAACGGTTCCTTCCTCGCTCAGATGCTGCTGTCGAGCCGGACCGACGGCGAAATGACGGCGATGCGTGCCTTCATCCCACCCGGCGTCGTGACCCATTGGCACAGCCATCCGTCCGGGCAGCTTCTGTTCGTGCTCGATGGCGTCGGCGTCGTTCAACGCGATGGCGGCGAGCCGGTCGAAGTGCGTGCCGGCGACGCCGTCTGGTTTGCCCCCGGCGAACGCCACTGGCATGGCGCGGCACCGTCCAGCCCTTTCAGTTACGTCAGCGTCCAACCCGTCCAGGGCGGGACCGCCGTCCATTGGATGGAAGCCGTCGAACAGGAGAACCTTTCCCGATGATCGCGATGCAATACAGCTTCGTCCTGCCGGCCGATTACGACATGGCGGTCATCGACCGCCGCATTCGGGAGAAAGGTCCGCTGCTGGACGGCTTTCCACGGCTGCGTTTCAAGGCCTATCTCGCCGCAAGAAAGCAGGATGCCGGGTTCGCCAGTGCTGAAAACCTCTATGCGCCCTTCTACCTGTGGGATGAGCCGGAAGGGATCGACGATTTTCTTTCCGGCCCGGGCTTCGCGGCGGTGACACGCGACTTCGGTTGGCCATCGGTGCAGACCTGGCTGATCCGGCATGCGGAACTGACGGCGAACCTGAGCGCCGCGACCCATGCCACCCGTGATATCCGACCGGTCGCGGCCCATTCGGATCTGGCTTCGCAACGGGAGAGCGCCATCGCGGAGACAAGATCGGCGATCCAGGCCGGAGCATTGGCGGCCGTCGCCGCGTTCGATCCGACGCGGTGGGCGACGGCCAGCTTCACGCTCTGGCCAAAGTTGCCGCCCGTGGCGACGGAGACGATGCAGATCTACACCGTCGGGCATGTCTCGCTGCCGCATGGGCGATGAGGCCGCCCATCGAACGGCGCAAGGGGCGTGGTGTTCGAAGGGGCGTTGGCGTTGCCCCCGGTCGGGTCGCAGATGGTCAGCAGCGGCCCGACGCCGGCAGACCCCAGATCGATGCTGCCGGACAGCAGCGCATCGTTCATCGCCGCGCCACCGGAAAAGCGGAATAAAATATAGGTAATCAAGCGGTGTTTTTGGGATTGGCCGGCACCGCCCGGGCATAGAGACGCAGCGCCTGCACGAAATCCCGTGCGGCGCCGCTCAAGGCCTCCCCCTTTCGCGTCAGAATACCGAAGCCGGTCAGGTTCTTGCCGATCGTCATCGGCAGGCAGCACAGAAGACCCGCGCGCAGGTGGTCGCGCACCACAGACTCCGGCAGCATGGCCACCGCGTCGCTTGTCTGCAGCAGTTGCAAAGTCGCGAAGATCGAACTTGCCTCCACCATGTCGGCAGGGGTCGGCATCAGGGCGTTGGCGAACTCCTGCTCCAGAAGCTGGCGGGCCGGGCTGGTCAGCGGTTGCATCACCCAGGGCGTACCACCCAAATCGCTCAGGGCCAGATCGGACCGCGCCTGCAAAGGGTGGCCGGTCCGCGCCACCACGTAGAGCGTTTCGTTGGCCAAGGGTTCGAAGTCGAACTCGTTGTGCTGCAGCGGCCCGCTGAACCGGCCGACCGCAAGATCGAGTTTGCGTGCCGCCAGCAGATCCAGGATTTCGTCGCTGGTTTCCCCCAGCAGCCGGACGACCAGCAGCGGCCGCGCCGCTTTCAGGTCGGCAACCGCCCGTGCCACGATGTCCGGCGCGGCCCCCATGATGGCACCGACCACAAGCTGACCGAATCCGCCGCGGCGCTTGCCTTCCAAATCCTGGGCAAAGCGATCGAAGTCGGCAAGCAGCCGCGTCGCGAAGCGCACCACCTCCTCCCCCAGTTCCGTCGGCTGCATGCCGCGCGGCAACCGTTCGAACAGCAGGAAGCCGAAGACCAGCTCCACATCGTGCAGCATCTTGGTCGCCGTCGGCTGGGTCACATGTACCGCCTCGGCGGCGCGGTGCAGGTTCCGTTGCTGTCCCAGCGCCGCGATCAGCGCCAGTTGCTTCAGACGCAGGCGATTCATCAGCACGGGCAGCAACGGGGCGGGCGTCATGTCCAATCCGATCGAGATAGGTGCGATAGAAAAATCCGATCGCAACCGTCCATGTTTCGATTGGATCGCTATCGGCTGAGTTTCTACACTGCTGACAGTCAGTGTTGCAAACCAAAGGACATGTCATGAAGCTGCTGCGCGTCGGCCGGCCCGGCCAGGAGAAGCCTGCGCTGCTGGACCGCGATGGAAAACTCCGCGACCTCTCGGCCCACCTGCCGGCCCAGTCGCAGGACATCGCCGGCGCCACCCTGCTGCCCGACAGCCTGGATCGCCTGCGCCGCCTCGACACCGCCACCCTGCCGGAGCTACCGGCGGCCTCGCGCATCGGCGCCTGCGTCGGTTCTGTCGGCAAGATCATCTGCGTCGGGCTGAACTACTCCGACCACGCCGCCGAGTCCGGCATGGCCATACCGACGGAACCGGTGCTGTTCATGAAGCCGTCCAGTTCCATCTGCGGCCCTTTCGACGATGTCGAGATCCCGCGTGGCGCCGAGAAGACCGACTGGGAGGTCGAACTGGGTGTCGTTATCGGCAAGACCGTCAAATATGTTTCGGAAGAGACCGCGCTGGAGCATGTCGCCGGCTATTGCATCGTCAACGACGTCTCCGAACGCGCCTTCCAGCTTGAACGCGGCGGCCAGTGGGACAAGGGCAAGGGCCACGACACCTTCGCCCCGCTCGGCCCCTGGCTGGTCACTGCCGACGAGGTGGAGGATCCGCAGGCGCTCGACATGTGGCTGGAGGTGGATGGCCAGCGGTTCCAGGACGGCTCCACCCGCACGATGATTTTCGGCGTCGCCCATCTGGTCTCCTACATCAGCCGGTTCATGACGCTGCAGCCGGGCGACATCATCTCCACGGGCACCCCGCCCGGCGTCGGTCTGGGCCAGAAGCCGCCGCTCTACCTGCGCGCCGGCCAGACCATGCGGCTGGGCATCGCCGGGCTGGGCGAACAGCAGCAACGCACCATCGCCGCCTGACCGTCCGTCACCGCCCACACAGCAGGAGTACGCCATCATGAACCGCCTCGACCTCGATGGGCGCGTCGCCATCGTCACCGGCGGAGCGCGCGGCATCGGCTATGCCGCCGCGGACCGTATGCTGCGCTCCGGCGCCGCCGTCTCGCTGTGGGACGTCGATGCCGCAGCCCTGGACGATGCCGCCGGCCGTCTGGCCGAACTCGGCAGCGTCGCCACCGCCGTAGTGGAACTCACCGACGCCGACAGCGTGGCGGCCGGCACCGCTACGACGCTGGAGCGCTTCGGCAAGATCGACATCCTCGTCAACAATGCCGGCATCACCGGCGGCAACGCCCCCACATGGGAACTGTCGCCGGAGGTCTGGCGCCGGGTGATCGACGTCAATCTGGTCGGCCCCTTCCTGACCTGCCGTGCGGTGGTCCCGCACATGATCGGGCGCGGCTATGGCCGCATCGTCAACGTCGCCTCCATCGCCGGGAAGGAAGGCAACCCGACCGCCTCCCACTACAGCGCGTCGAAGGCGGGGCTGATCGCGCTCACCAAGTCGCTGGGCAAGGAACTGGCGACCAAGGGCGTGCTGGTCAACTGCCTGACCCCGGCCGCCGCGAAGACCGACATCTTCGCCCAGATGAAGCAGGAACACATCGACTACATGCTGTCGAAGATCCCGATGAACCGCTTCGTCGAGGTCGGCGAGGTGGCGGCGATGATCGCGTGGCTGGCGACGGAGGACTGCTCCTTCACCACCGGCGGGGTCTTCGACATCTCCGGCGGACGCGCAGTCTACTGACTCCATTCTTCGCCGGGCAACCAATCAAACAAGAACAGCCCGCCTACCTGAGGAAACGCTCATGGCCCAAACCGCTTCTTCCGCAGCGGCGCCGCCGGCGCTGCTCGACCGCACCGTCGCCAAGGTTCAGGCCCGGCTGCTGCCCTTCCTGCTGCTGATGTATGTGCTGGCCTTCCTCGACCGCGCCAACATCGGCTTCGCCAAGAAGGCTTTCCAGGCGGACACCGGCATCGGCGACGCCGCCTTCGCGCTCGGCGCCGGCATCTTCTTCATCGGCTATGCCCTGTTCGAGGTGCCGAGCAACCTGATCATGCACCGCGTCGGCGCGCGGGCCTGGATGTGCCGGATCATGGTGACCTGGGGCATCCTGTCGGCGGCCATGGCGTTCGCCCATGACGAGACGACCTTCTACGTCCTGCGCTTCCTGCTGGGCGTCGCGGAGGCCGGTTTCTTCCCCGGCGTCATCCTGTACCTGACCTACTGGTTCCCGGCGAATGCGCGGGCACGGGTCATGGGCATGTTCTATTTCGGCGCCCCCATCGCCTTCATCCTGGGCAGCCCGGCGTCCGGCCTGCTGCTCGACCTGCACGGCGCCGGCGGCCTGCTCGGCTGGCAGTGGATGTTCCTGGTGGAGGGGCTGGCGGCCTCGGCCGTCGGCGTTTGGGCCTACTGGTATCTCGACAATCGCCCCGGCGATGCCCGCTGGCTGTCGGCGGAGGAGAAGACGGTCATCACCGGCGCCGTCGCCGCGGAGGAGGCGCACAAGAACGCCCACGGCCCGCGCGGGATCCTGGCGGCCCTGTCCAACCCGCGGCTGCTCTATCTCTGCGCCATCTATTTCCTGATCCAGATGAGCGTCTACGGCGTGGTCTTCTACCTGCCGACCCAGGTGGCCGGCCTGCTGGGCAAGAATATCGGCTTCGAGGTCGGTCTGGTCACCGCCATTCCCTGGATCTGCGCGCTGGCCGCCGCCTATCTGATCCCGCGCCATTCCGACCGCACCGGAGAGCGCCGGGTGACCGCCGCCCTCACGCTGGCCGCGGCCGGCGCAGGCATTGCGGTTTCCGCCGGTGTCGCCTCTCCTCTGGTCGCCCTGATGGCGCTCTGCGTCGCCGCCGCCGGCTTCATCGCGGTGCAGCCGCTGTTCTGGACCTTCCCCACCGGCTTCCTCGGCGGCGTCGCGGCTGCCGGCGGCATAGCCATGGTCAACTCGCTCGGCGCGCTCGGCGGCTTCGTCGCTCCCAACGTGAAGACCTGGGCGGAAAGCGCCTTCGCCTCGCCCGCAGCCGGACTCTACCTGCTGGCCGGCACCACCCTGCTGGGCGCGCTGCTGATCCTCGGCCTGAAGGGCCTGGGGCTGGTCGAAGCGTCGGCAGGCGGCAAGCGGCCGTCCAGTGCCGTCCTCCCGCAACACCAATCCTGATCGGAAATCCGTTCCATGAGCGCATCCACCCACACGCCCACCATCCGTCAGGTCCGCGCCTTCACCGTGCGCGGCGGCGGCGCCGACTACCACGACCAGAGCGGCGGGCATTGGATCGACGACCACATCGCCACGCCGATGAGCAAATATCCCGAATACCGCCAGAGCCGCCAGACCTTCGGCCTGAACGTGCTGGGCACGCTGGTGGTGGAGGTCGAGGCGTCGGACGGCACCGTCGGCTTCGCCGTCACCACCGGCGGTGAGATCGGCGCCTGGATCGTCGAAAAGCATCTCGCCCGTTTCGTCGAGGGCCAGCGGGCGACCGACATCGAGAAGATGTGGGACCAGATGTTCAACGGCACCCTGTTCTACGGCCGCAAGGGCATCGTCCTGAACGCCATTTCCGGTGTTGATCTGGCTTTGTGGGATTTGCTGGGCAAGCTGCGCGGCGAGCCGGTCCATCACCTGCTGGGCGGTCCGGTGCGCGAGGAGTTGCAGTTCTACGCCACCGGCGCCCGCCCCGATCTGGCCAAGCAGATGGGCTTCATCGGCGGCAAGCTGCCGCTGCACCATGGCCCGGCCGAAGGCGAGGAGGGGCTTCGCAAGAACATCGCGCTTCTGGCCGACATGCGCGAACGCGTCAGCGACGATTTCTGGCTGATGTATGATTGCTGGATGAGCCTGGACGTCAACTACGCCACCCGGCTGGCGCAGGCGGCCCACGGCCTGGGCCTGAAATGGATCGAGGAAGCGCTGCCGCCCGACGATTACTGGGGCTATGCCGAGTTGCGCCGCAACGTGCCCAAGGGCATGATGGTGACGACCGGCGAACATGAATCCACCCGCTGGGGCTTCCGCATGCTGCTGGAGATGGGCTGTTGCGACATCGTCCAGCCCGATGTCGGCTGGTGCGGCGGCATCACCGAACTGATCAAGATCTCGGCGCTGGCCGACGCGCACAACACGCTGGTCGTGCCGCACGGGTCGAGTGTCTACAGCTATCACTTCGTCGTGACACGCCACAACAGCCCGTTCGCCGAGTTCCTGATGATGGCGCCGAAGGCCGACACCGTCGTGCCGATGTTCAACCCGCTGCTTCTCGACGAGCCGGTTCCAGTCAACGGCCGGCTGAAGGTTCCGGACCGGCCCGGCTTCGGTGTGCGCCTGAACCCGGACTGCGCGCTCTCCCGCCCGCACACTCATTGATTCCCTTCGCGTCCTATTACCCTGGCGGTGGGGGAGGGGGGCCGACGAACTCCTCCCTCAGCCAGTCGCAGACCACAACATTGCCTCGGCTGACACCCGCTCCTCACGCGACATCGCAGTTCGGAAATGCGCCAGTTGAAGTATGCCATTGACACTTGAGGGAACATAAAGCGAACATGCTATCCGTTTCCGGCCGGGAGGATTGCAGATGAGTGACCGTGACTTGATGGCGCGTGCCTTTGATTTCGAAATCGGGTCCTGGCACGTCTCGCATCGCCGTCTGCGGGAGCGTCTGGCCGGTTGCCAGGAGTGGGACAGCTTTACCGGGACGGCGGACATGCGGCCGGTGCTCGGAGGGAACGGGAACATCGAAGATAATTTCCTGAACCTTCCGCAGGGCGCTTACAGGGCGATTGCGATCAGGTCCTATGATCCGCAGCGCGGGCTCTGGGCCATCTGGTGGCTTTCCGCTGCCGACCCGCATTCAATCGAGACGCCCGTGGTGGGCCGGTTCGAGGAAAATGTCGGGACCTTCTACGCGGATGAATGCTTCAAGGGCCGGCCGGTCAAAACTCGTTTCCTCTGGCTGGACACCCACACCGCCACTCCGCGGTGGGAACAGGCGATGTCGGCCGACGGCGGAGAAAGCTGGGAAACGAACTGGACCATGGATTTCAAAAGGGCCGATTGAGGACGGATCTCCCGAATACCGAACCGCGCCGGATCGCTTCGGTCTTGTAGAGGCCGTTGATCGCCTGGCCAAGGCGCTGTCGGCCTCCGGCAAGCCCGGTACGGTCCAGTGGGGTTCTCACGACATGGTTTGGTCGGCGTAGCGCTCGGCGATTTCCTGGAAACGTCCGGCAAGCCGCCGGAACGCGTCGACGACATCCGGATCGAAGTGGCGGCCCCGCCCGTCCAGGATGATCGCCATGGCCTGCTCATGGCTCATCGGTTCCTTGTAGACGCGCCTGGAGATCAGGGCATCGTAGACGTCGGCCAGCGCCATCAGCCGGGCCGACACGGGAATTTCCTCCCCCTTCAAGCCGCGCGGGTAGCCGGAGCCGTCCCACTTCTCGTGATGCGCATCGGCGATCTCGCGGGCGAAACGCAGGAAGGATGGAGTGTCGCCTTCCAGCCGGTCCTCCGCCCGCGCCAGGGAATCGCTACCGAGCGTGGCGTGGGTCTTCATGATGTCCCACTCCTCCGGCGTCAGCTTGCCCGGCTTCAGCAGGATGGCGTCGGGGATGCCGACCTTGCCGATGTCGTGCAGCGGCGCCGATTTGTAGAGCAGGTCGATGACGCCGTCGGTCAGGAAGGCGGCGAAGCGCGGGTGGTGGCGCAGTTCTTCGGCCAGGGCGCGGACGTAATGCTGGGTCCGCAGGATATGGCTGCCGGTCTCGTTGTCCCGCGTCTCCGCCAGAGAGGCCAAAGCCATGATCGTCACGTCCTGGATCGCCCGCACATGGGCGGTGCGGCGCTCCACTTCGGCTTCGAGGAACAGATTCTTGTCGCGGATGTAGTCGGCCGCCTCCTTGAGGCGGATGTGATTGCGCACGCGGGCCAGAAGAATGGGAGCGCTGATCGGCTTGGTGATGTAATCCACCGCACCCAGTTCCAGCCCGGCCTGCTCGTCCGCCTGCTCCGACAAAGCGGTCAGGAAGACCACCGGGATGTCCCGGGTGGCGGCATCGGCCTTCAGCCGGCGGCACACGGCGTAGCCGTCCATGTCCGGCATCATGATGTCGAGCAGGATCAGGTCGGGAGCCGGAGCGGTTTGCGCGATCCGCAACGCCTTCTCGCCGCCGCTCGCCACCTTGACGCGGTAGCTCTCCTTCAGCAGGCCGGCCATCAACATCAGATTGTCCGGTGTATCGTCCACAACGAGCACGAGGGGGCGGCGGACTTCGGCGTCGGTCATCGCAAACTGTCTTTCGGTCGGCAGGTCGGCTGTGGACATGGCAGGGATCAGGTGGAGGCGGCGATGGCGGCCAGGCGGCCGCGCGTGACGGCCAGCGCCTGGTCGAAATCGAAACGCCCGACGGCCGTCGCCAAAGTCCGGTAGGCTTCGGATCCCAGCGCAGCGCGCAGAGCCTGCTCCTCCCGCTGGACCAGGTCGTGGGCATCGGCATCGTCGTCGGCCAGCAGGGCGTCGAGCCGGCGCAGCAGGTCCTCCTGCGCCGCGCTCAGCGGCGGGAGGGGGGCGAAAGCCGCTGGCGTGCCGGACGGTGCGTCGAGAGTGGCGGCGCAAGACGGCGCGGCAGCCGGCGATCCGGTGGGAGGTGCCGCCCGTTGCGGGATCGCGCGGTCGATGGCGCCCAGCGTCCGGCGCAGCGCCTGCGCGTAGACGGCGACGAGCCCGTCCGTTGCGGCCCCGGTCTCGCCAGCGCGCACGGCAGCCTCCAAGGCCGACGCCGCATCGGCGAGCGGGCCGGCCCCGATCTGCGCCGACAGGCCCTTTGCGGTGTGAACGATGATCTCCGCAAGGGCGAGGTTGCCATCGGCAAGCGCATCGGCGATCAGCGCGTCCGATCCTTCCTGTTCGGCCCGGAAGCGGTCGAGGAGGGAGCGATAGAGCTGCGGCCGGTTCAGCACCCGGTGCAGGCCGGCCGCCGCGTCGATCTCCGGTCCGACGGCGTCGAAGGGTGACGGCACGCTGGCCGCCGCACGGCGGATGCCGGGCGCGGCAGTGTCCTGGGAGCATCCCGCCGACCCATCCGAAGCCTCAGTCGTACGTCCGGCCCAGAGGGCGACCATCGCGTACAACTCATCCGGATCGATCGGCTTGGAGAGGTGGTCGTTCATGCCGGCGTCCAGGCAAGCCCGGCGGTCGCCTGCCATGGCGTTGGCCGTCATCGCGACCACCGGCAGCGTCGTCAGTTCGGGCCGCTCGCGGAGGAGGCGGACGGCGGTCAATCCGTCCATCACCGGCATCTGCATGTCCATCAGGACGAGGTCGTAGCGCTGTGCCGCCAGCCGTTCCAGAGCGATGGCGCCGTTGTCGGCGATGTCGGGCAGGGCGCCGACGCTGGTCAGCAGCTCGCGGGCGACATCCTGGTTCAGCGGATTGTCCTCCGCGACCAGGATGCGCAGCCCGGCCAACTGCGCGCCGATCGCGGCATCGGGCGCGTCGGGCGGAACCAACTCGGCGCCGACGATGCCGAGCGCGCGGGATGCGGCGTCGAGCAGGATGCTGGGATTCACCGGCTTGACCAGGATTTCGTCGACGCCGGCACGCGCGGCACGGTGCATGATCTCCGCCCCGCCATAGGCCGTGACCAGCACGAAGGCCGGGTCGGCGGCGGAAACCGGGTCCTTGGCATGCAGGGCGCGGATCGCGCGCACCGCGTCGATTCCGTCCATGCCCGGCATCCGCCAGTCGACGAAGACGATGTCGAAGGGCTTGCCGGCGGCGAGCGCCGCGCCGGTCGCCGCGACGGCCTCGTTGCCGCCCGCGGCCCCCTGCACCTCGAAGGTCATCAAGCGCAGCATGTCGCAGATCACGGTGCGGGTGCTGTCGTTGTCCTCGACCACCAGGGCGCGGCGGCCGCGCAGCCCGACCGGCGTGGCGGCCTTCCGGTCCGCGGCGCTGGCGGCGACGCCCAGGGCGGCGGTGAACCAGAAGGTGCTGCCCTCGCCGGGGCGGCTCTCCACCCCGACGCTGCCGCCCATCATCTCGGCCAGCCGCTTGCTGATGACGAGGCCGAGCCCGGTGCCGCCGAAGCGCCGGGTGGTCGAGGCGTCGGCCTGCTGGAAGGGCTGGAACAGGCGGCCCCGCGCTTCCTCCGACAGACCGATGCCGGTATCGCTGACGGCGAAATGCAGGCGCACGCGCCCTTCCGCCGGTTCGCCTGCGCGGTCGTCGCGCCGCACCGTCACCTTGATCTCGCCCGACTGGGTGAACTTGACGGCGTTGCTGACGTAGTTCAGCAGGATCTGGCCGAGCCGCAGCGGGTCGCCGACAAGGCGCAGCGGCACGTCGGCACCGATGTCGACGACCAGCTCGAGCCCCTTCGCCGCCACCTTCTCCACCACCATGTCGGCGACGTCCTGGAGCACCCGCTCCAGGTCCAACTCGATCGCCTCGATGGTGAGCTGGCCGGCCTCGACCTTCGAGAAGTCGAGGATGTCGTTGATGATCGACAGAAGCGAGCGGCCGGCGTTCAGAATCTTGGCCGCCTGGTCATGCTGGGACCGTTCCATGCCGGCCCGCATGAGAATATGCGCCATGCCGATGATGGCGTTCAGCGGCGTGCGCACCTCGTGGCTGACATTGGCGATGAAGGCCGACTTGGCACGGTTGGCGGCGTCGGCGCCGCGCACGGCCTCCTCCAGCTCCCGTTGCACGCGTTTGCGTTCGGTGACGTCGCGGACGATGCCGGTGAACAGCATCTCGTCGCCCAGCCGGACCTGGCTGATCGACAGCTCCAGCGGGAAGAGCTCTCCGGTCTTGCGGCGGCCGACGGTCTCGCGCCCGATCCCGATGATCTTGGCCTCGCCGGTGTCGAGGAAATGACGCAGATACCCGTCATGCGCCGAATGATGCGGCTCGGGCATCAGGAGGGAGACGTTGTTGCCGACGGTCTCCTCGGCGCCGTAGCCGAAAATGCGGGCGGCGGCCGGGCTCCACCGCAGGATGGTGCCGCGCTCGTTGATGGTGATGATGCCGTCGACCACCGTATCGAAGATCGCCTGGAGCCGCGCCTCGCCGGCCTTGGCGTCCCGCTCCAGCGCGGCGCGGCGGGCGATCTCCTCGCGCAGAGCCTGGGCGGTCTCGACCTGGCGCCCGGCGACGGCGGCGGCCATGGTGGCGGTGGCGAGCGACACCGCGAAGACGACGACCAGCAGCGCGAGCGTCGTCGGCGGCAGCGTGGCGACGAGCGCCTCCGGCTGTTCGGCGGGGAAGAAGACCGCGGCATGCATGGCGGTGTAGTGCATGCCCGTTATGGCGCCGCCCATCACGGCCGCCGCCGCCGACATCGCCAGAAGCCGGCCGCCGGCCGCCTTGGCCCGGCGGGTCAGGCCGCGGATGCTCAGCGAGACGAAGGCCAGCACCACCGCGACCACGACCGACAGCACCACCAGCCGCGCGTCATAGCGCAGCACCGCGTCGATATCCATGGCGGCCATGCCGGTGTAGTGCATGGCGCCGATGCCGGCGCCCATGAGGACGGCGCTGAGCGCCAGCCGCTTCCGCCCGATCTCGTCGGTCCGTCCGATCACCCGCAGGGCGACGGCGCTGGCCATCATTCCGGGCAGGAGCGACAGCAGGGTCAGGCCCGTGCTGTAGTTGACGCCGCAGGGCAGCGCGAACGCCAGCATGCCGATGAAATGCATGGCCCAGATTCCGCCGCCCATGCTGGCCGAACCGGCGGCCAGCCACACCGCCCGGGCCAGCGGCGCGGCGGTGGACAGCCGCTGGGCGATCATCAGGGCAGCCAGGGAGGCGAAAGCCGCGACCAGGAAGGACAGTCCCACCAACCAGGGGGTGTAGGACCCGACCAACACGGCGTCCAAGGGGCCGGGCGCGGCGGGACGGAACAGGGAATCGAGCCACATGATCATGCTGCGTATCGTGTCTTTCCATGCGATGCCCGGTCATGGCATGGAAGCGCCCCACGTCCCGCATGCGCCTGGAATAGGCCATACGTGCAGTGTCAATCCAACCCTTTTGATTGCAACAATCTGAAACAAATTTTTGCGTCCGGCAACCGACGCCGGGACATTGTGCAAGGGAACCGGTCCGATCAGGTGACCGGCGCCGGGTTGAACAGCGTCATCGCGTTGCGGATGCCCCAATGGTCGGCCCAGGTCTTCTTCCTGCCGCTGGCGACATCCAGGATCATGCGGAAGATTTCCCAGCCGATGTCCTCGATGGTGGCCTGACCGGTGGCGATGCGTCCGGCATCCACGTCGATCAGGTCGTGCCAGCGCTCGGCAAGTGCGGTCCGGGTCGAGACCTTGATGACCGGCACCATGGCGAGGCCGTAGGGCGTGCCGCGTCCGGTGGTGAACACCTCCATGTTGCAGCCCGACGCCAGCTGCAGCGTGCCGCAGACGAAGTCGCTGGCGGGGGTGGCGGCGTAGATCAGCCCCTTGCGTTCGGCCCGCTCGCCGGGCGACAGCACCCCGACGATCGGGCTGCTGCCCGACTTGGCGATGGAGCCCAGCGCCTTTTCCACCACATTCGCCAGCCCGCCCTTCTTGTTGCCCGGCGACGGGTTGGCGCTGCGGTCGGTCTGGCCGGCGGAGAGGTAACGGTCGTACCAGTCCATTTCGCGGATCAGGGCCCGGCCGACCTCCTCGTCGACCGCGCGCGGCGTCAGCAGGTGGATGGCGTCACGCACTTCCGTCACTTCGGAGAACATCACGGTCGCGCCGGCCCGCACCAGCAGGTCCGAGGCATAGCCGACCGCCGGGTTGGCGGTGACCCCGGAAAAGGCGTCGCTGCCGCCGCACTGCATGCCGACCACGAGGTCGGCGGCCGGGCAGGTCACGCGCCGGCGCCCGTTCAGTTCCCGAAGGCGCTGTTCCGCCATCTCCATGATCGAGGCGACCATGGCGCCGAAGCCGACATGGCGTTCGTCCTGCAGCGTCATGATGCTGGTGTCGCCGGCCGTGCCGGCCGGCAGCAGGCGTTCCGGCTGCAGCTTCTCGCAGCCCAGCCCGACCACCATCACCTGACCGCCCAGGTTGGGGTTGCGGGCGAGGTTCTGCAGGGTGCGGATCGGAACCACCGCTTCGGGGGCGTTGATCGCCACGCCGCAGCCATAGGCGTGCTCGATGGCGACGACATCGTCGACATTCGGGTAGCGGGGCAGCAGCTCCTTCTTGATGCGCTCGATGGCGAAGTCCATCACCCCGGCCACGCATTGCACGCTCATGCTGATTCCCAGCACGTTCTTGGTGCCGACCGAACCGTCCGGGTTGCGGAAGCCTTCGAATGTGTAGCCCTCCAGCGGCGGTTGCGCCGGCGGCACGTTGGTGGCGAGCGGCAGGCTGCCCAGCGCCGGAGCGGACGGCAGCCTCACCAGCGACTCCTCGATCCAGCTTCCCCGGGCAATGTCGCGCGCGGCAAGGCCGATCACCTCGCCGTAACGGAGGATCGGCTCGCCCTCCGCCAGATCGGCGAGCGCCACCTTGTGGCCCTGGGGAACGAACTCGCGCAATCTCAGGCCGCAGGGGAACGTCGTTCCTTCCGGCAGGCCCAGGTTGTTGACGATGATGGCGACATTATCGTCGCCATGCACCTTGATGTAGAGCGGAGTGTCGGACATCGGACGGGGTCCTCTCAGGCGTTCGTCTTGAACTTGGCGGCGAGCTGTTCGGAGGTGCGGGCGAGGATGCCGAGGTCGGAGCCGACGGCAACGAAGGTGCAGCCCAGCTCGATATAGCGCTTGGCCAAAGCCTCGTCGGCC